>FLNY01000156.1_pt1 | contig 28927 bp, 19 predicted proteins | sample 1140381 | NCBI WGS metagenome assembly FLNY01 (sample SAMEA3878172, study PRJEB12797) | bioreactor metagenome | biome: Moose rumen | place: Sweden | collected 2011-10 | reverse complement strand
TTTCAAGTATGTTTCACCGGAAATCGGCGCCAGATATTATCACATTAAGCGCTATGGCTATGATGATAGTATCGGGCAAAAAATTTCGGGAAGCAATATGGACTTATTGCGCGGTGTTATCGGTTTGCGCTCATCGCATGAGTTTGGCATGTTCAAACCGGAGATTTATGTCGGCATGACATATGATATCGTAAACGACAAAGACAATGCGATTGTAAGCCTGCCGAACGGCTCAAGCTATGCGGTTGACGGAAAACGTTTGAACCGCTTCGGAACGGAAGTTAATACGAACCTGACCGCCAACTTGACGGATCATGCTTCCGTGACCGTGGGTTATGAAGGCAAATTCCGCAAAGATTATAAAGACAATACAGGTCTAATCGTTGCAAAATATGCGTTCTGATTGTTGAACAAGGCAAAAAACCACCTCTGAAACCAATCTCAGAGGTGGTTTTTTGTTGTACTCTTACAAACAATCTGAAATTTATAAATACTTCTTGACTGTTATGTTTAATGTTTTATTCTGCCAAAAGATAACATCTTTAATGAGCTGATAATGACTGAATTGCAACAAAAAACTCTTGCCGATATTGCCAAAAAGCAACAAAATTCTGCGGCTGATCCGAATATTTCCGCATGGGTTGAAGCTTCTGCCGGCACCGGAAAAACCAAAGTATTGTCAGACAGAGTTTTGCGCCTTTTATTAAACAGTCCCACCCCTCACCCTGAGAGAATTTTGTGCCTTACATATACCAAAGCCGGCGCGGTTGAAATGAAATCACGCATATATGAGCGTTTAAGCCAATGGGCCGTTATCAGTGATGAAGCATTACAACAAAGTTTAATAGATTTATTTGCTCCTGAAATTCCGTCTTTCGAAGAACTTCAGCAATATAAAAAGCGCGCACGAATTCTATTTGCTGTTTTGCTTGATGCTCCGGGTGGTATGAAAATTCAAACAATTCATAGTTTTTGCCAAGATTTATTAAGCAGATTTCCTTTGGAAGCCGGTGTTCCGCCTTATTTTGAAGTGATTGAAGATGAGGAACAAAATGATATCTTAAAGCAAATTCGCCGCCAGCTGATTATTGAGGCTCAAACTTTTCCTAAAAGTCAACCGGCTGAATATATGCGCTATATTACCGAAAATTTAAAAGAATCCGGTTTTGCAAAATGCTTGGAAGATATAATCGATAACCGCGTGAAGTTGCAAAATATTTTCTATCGCTATAACAATTTTAGTGAGTTTGAAAAAGAATTGGCTGAAAAATTACACGTTGATAAAAACCTGACAACTGCTGATATATACCAAAACTTCATGGCTTCATTAAAAGGAAAGCTTGATGTTTTTATCGATACTTTTTATCACGGAACAGATACGGAAATTAAAGAGGCTGAAACACTGCAACAAATTGTAAATAACGGTTATCAAGCAAAAGATTTTGAAACCTTGAAGAAAATTTTTTTAACAGACAAAAATACTCCGAAACAAAAAGGTAAAAAAAATTCAAAAGCGTATAATCCGCAGATAGAAGAACAAGCCTTAAAAATTGCCGATGAAATTTATAATTCTATGCAGAAAGTTGCACGCCAAAAGCTGTTTTTTTCTTCTCAAGCTGTTTTCGGTTTAGCTCACGAGTTGTTCGCAAAATACGCCGAATATAAAAAAGAACGCACTAAATTAGATTTTAATGATTTGATTTTCATAACCGATAAACTTCTTAGTAATTCAGCAAACGCAAACTGGGTTCTTTATAAGCTTGACGGCGGAATTGACCATATTTTGGTTGATGAAGCACAAGATACTTCCCCTGAACAATGGAATATTGTTAAGGCTTTAAGCGAAGAATTTTTTGCCGGTGCCGGAAGTAAAAAAGAAAAATGCACTCTTTTTGTTGTTGGCGACAGAAAACAATCAATTTTCAGCTTTCAAGGTGCTGATCCGGCAAAAATGGAAGATATGGCTGAATATTTTGCAAAAAAAGCAGGAGATGATTTTGCAAAAATAAACTTAGATGTTTCTTTCAGATCAACAGCTGCTGTTTTAGATATTGTTAATAAGGTGTTTGCCTCTCCAAATGTTTCAGCCGGTGTTGCGCCAAAAAATGAAAAAGTTCATCACTTACCCTATCGAATTGGAGAATTCGGAAAGGTTGAAATCTGGCCTCTATTGATCAAAGATAAAAATGTTTCTGCCGATGATGATGAAAAAACATATCTTAAACCGCAAAAGCAACCATCGCTGAAATATCAACTTGCGCAAAAGATTGTGGCGAAAATAAAAGAATTAATGCAAAAAAGTAAAAACACCCCTCGCCCGCTGCATTTCGGTGATTTTATGGTATTAGTACAGAAACGCGCTCATTTTATTAATGAATTTATTCGTGCCTGCAAAGAAGGAGATGTAAATGTCTCCGGCGCCGATCGCATAAAGCTTTCAGAGCAAATCGCCGTACAGGATTTGGTTTCACTGGCAAAATTTTTGTTGCTTCCGAATGACGATTTATCTTTAGCTGAAGTTTTAAAATCGCCTCTGTTCAATTTAGATGATGATGATTTATTTAAGCTCTGTTATAATCGAGGCAAGGCAAATTTGTGGTCTAAACTCGGTGATATTAAAGAATATCAACAAACATACCAACAATTGCAACACTTATGCAATTTGGTTGATTATGTGCGCCCTTATGAACTTTTTAATTATGTTCTGACCAAATTAGACGGGCGCAAGAAATTTATTTTGCGCATGGGATACGAAGTGGAAGATGCTTTAGATGAATTTATTAATCAGGTTATAAATTTTGAAAAAAATCATATTCCGTCACTGCAAAATTTTGTAGAATGGATAACCGAACATAATCTTGAAATAAAGCGTGAAGCAAAACAAAACGATGTTGATGCCGTTCGCCTGATGACAGTACACGGCTCTAAAGGATTGCAGGCACGAGTTGTCTTTTTGCCGGATACAAATGTGGCAAATAATGTTATAAACAAACAAAAAGTCCTGATAGATGAAACAAGCGATTTGGCATATTTTCCGTTAAATAAAGACTATTATGAAGAAAACACCCTTAAGTTAAACATTTCACTTGCTCAAAAAGAAGAACAAGAGCGGAAAAGATTATTATATGTTGCTTTAACTCGCGCCGAAGATGAGTTATATATTTGCGGATATGCCGGATCAGACAAGAAAGAAAAAGGCAATTCTTGGTATGAATATTGCAATAATACCCTTAAAGAGCAAGGAATAAGTATAGATAACGGTGGTTATGCCTATGAAGTTGCCGGCGAAATTCTGCCTGATAAAAAATCAGATATGCTTATAACCGAAAATACAACATCTTCCGCTGAAACTTGGATTTATACGGATATTAAGCCGGAAAATCCGCTTTCCAAACCATATACTCCGTCAAAAATGGAAGATGAAGATGACGTTGATTCCGTATCGCCTTTGTCCGATGACGGAAATTATTATAAGCGCGGAACTGTTATTCATAAACTTTTACAATTTTTACCGCAAACACAAGAAGATAAAACCGAAGTTGCAAAAAAATATCTGGCACAAAGCGATTTTTCATTATCTGAGCAGCAACAAATATTAAATGAAGTATCTGCAGTATTAAGGACTTCGGAATTTGCTGATATTTTCGGTGAAAACTCACGCGCCGAAGTTCCGATAATGGGCGAGATTGACGGAAAAATCATATCTGCGCAAATTGACCGCTTGGTAATTATGCCAAATAAAATTATGATAGTTGATTTTAAAACCAACCGCCGAGTTGATGAAATTCCGCCTGTTTATATTAATCAGCTGAATATGTATGCAAAACTGATTAATAAAATCTATCCGGCATTGCCGATTGAAACATACATTTTATGGACCAACAAACTGAAACTTACCAGAATAGAAAATAACACCTAATCAATCTAGCCTGATAAATTGCTTATTTTTGGCTTTATATATAAAAAATCCCTCGCGGCCTTTTAATGGCGGCTGAGGGGTATTTTTACATTTAAAGAAAATCATCATCATCCCAAAAATAAAAGTCGTCTTTTTTACGACATGAATCGTGCAAATATTCGCTTCCTTTAGCAGTATGAACATCTGATTTTATGCCATTTGTATCAGAATTTAAAACCGGTTTCACCAGAATATATAGACCTCTGATAACCCTATCAAACATAACTTTTTGTTTTCTGTTTGCTTTATCTGATATATCCAGCTCAGGTAAATACGGCAGCAATACCTCAATTGCGCGATTATCTTTCAGAATAGTACCTTTGAAATAATCAACATGCATAAGGCGAACATGCTGACTGATAGTCATTTCATAAACTTCATTTTCTTCTAATTGAGTGTAAATAAAGTAGCTGACCCAGGTCATAAAAATCAGAGCATACACAACAAGATAGCCGACAATAGCAAGAAACCAACCATCATGTGGCGGAGTTTGCAGATTGTCATATATGATATAACAAGTTACTACAATCAGTTCCGTAACAAAAAAGCCGTTAAGCAGTTTGCGGTTAATGTGCCCGCAAGAATTACTTGAAGGATAACTTACAAATGCGTGTATCAGGATTAAAAGCCCTAAAATAACACGAGATTCAATGTAATTTTCCATAAGCTTAAAAATTTTTAGTTAATAATTTTATAATTATAAAGTTCAATGGCGGAATGATAAAAAACACCCCATCAAAAGTCAAGTATTTTCTATAATAAAAGCCGCGGAGATTTTCCCCACGGCTCTTTTACTTTAAGTTCTACGCTCTTAAATTAAGCGGCTTTTTTGTGCTCTTTTTGAGTTTTGCCGAACTTAACAGCGGCTTGAGCTGCTGCCAAACGTGCTACAGGAACACGGAACGGCGAGCAGGATACATAATCCAAACCGCACTGTTGGAAGAACTCAATAGACTTCGGATCACCACCATGTTCACCGCAAACGCCCAAAAGCAATTCAGGGTTTGTTTGGCGACCATATTCGCAAGCGCGTTTAACGAGTTTGCCCACACCGTCAACATCAATTGAAGCAAACGGATCAGCAACGTAAATGCCTTTTGAACGATAGCAATCCAAAATCGCACCGGTATCATCACGGCTCATACCCAAAGTGGTTTGCGTTAAGTCGTTTGTACCAAAGCCGAAGAACATTGCAGAGGCTGCGATTTCTTCTGCCATCAAAGCAGCACGCGGCAACTCAATCATGGTACCAACTTCATACTCAATGCTCTTGCCTTTTTCAGCAAAAATCTTTTGAGCAGTAGTGTCGATAATGTTCTTAACGATATCCAATTCTTTCTTAGAACCGATTAACGGAACTTCAATTTCAGGTGTAACTTTTACGCCTTCATCACGGCATTCCATAGCGGCTTCCAAAATTGCACGGGTTTGCATTTCGCAAATTTCCGGATAGGTAACAGCCAAACGGCAACCACGGTGACCTAACATCGGGTTCATTTCGTGCAAGGAGTTAGAACGATTCTTAACTTCAGCTAAAGTTTTGCCCATCTTGTCGGCCAATTCTTGCATTTCAGCATCTGTGTGTGGCAAGAATTCGTGCAAAGGCGGATCTAACAAACGGATAACAACAGGATAGCCGTCCATTGTGCGATAAAGTTGTTTGAAGTCTTCCTTTTGATAAGGCAACAAACGAGCCAAAGCGGCACGACGACCTTCTTCATTGTCAGACAAAATCATTGTACGCATATCAGAAATACGTTTCGGATCAAAGAACATGTGTTCCGTACGAGCCAAACCGATACCTTCAGCACCGAATTCCATGGCTTGTTTTGCATCAGCCGGAGTTTCAGCATTGGCACGAACGTGCATGGTGCGGATTTCATCAACCCACTTCATGAAACGACCGAAGTTTCCGGAATTTGTGTCAGCTTTAACTGTCGGAATTTTGCCTTCAATAATCTGACCTTTTCCGCCGTCAAGAGATACCCAATCGCCTTCTTTAATGCAGGAACCGGACTTAGTCGTCATAGTTTTTGAAGCATAGTCGATTGTGATGTCGGTTGAACCTGATACGCACGGAGTACCCATACCACGAGCCACAACGGCAGCGTGAGATGTCATACCGCCGCGTGCGGTAATAACACCTTGAGAGGCATGCATACCGCCGATATCCTCCGGAGAAGTTTCGTTACGGATAAGGATAACTTTTTCGCCTTTATCAGCCCATGCTTCAGCGTCTTCAGCACAGAATACGGCACGGCCGACAGCGGCACCAGGAGAAGCCGGTAAACCAACTGCGATAACTTTCTTTTCGGCTTTCGGGTCCAACATCGGGTGCAATAACTGGTCTAATTGATCCGCACCGACGCGCATAATAGCTTCTTCTTTAGTAATCAAGCCTTCGTCATACATTTCAACGGCCATACGAACGGCAGCAGCAGCTGTTCTCTTACCGTTACGGCATTGAAGCATCCACAATTTTTTGTGCTCAATCGTGAATTCCATATCCTGCATATCTTTGTAGTGAGCTTCCAAAGCATTACGAACATCAACGAGTTGCTTATACAAATCAGGCCACAATTCTTCCAAAGAGTTACCTTCGCCTTTTGAACTCATCGGTTGCGGAGTACGAATACCGGCAACAACGTCTTCGCCTTGAGCGTTTACAAGATATTCGCCGTAGTATTTGTTTTCACCGGTTGCCGGGTCACGAGAGAAGCATACACCGGTAGCCGAATCGTCGCCGGCATTACCGAATACCATGGTTTGTACGTTACAAGCCGTACCCCAATCACCAGGGATGTTGTTTAATTTACGATATGTAATGGCACGGGCTACGTTCCAAGAACCGAACACGGCACCGATACCGAGCCACAATTGCTCCCACGGATCTTGCGGAACAACTTTACCTAATTTCTGGCCGATTTTCTTATATTCTTCAACCAAAGCTTTCAAATCTTCGGCTGTCATATCCGTATCGGACTTATAGCCTTTAGATTTTTTCATAGCTTCCAAAGCACCTTCGTATTCATCTAAGTCAGCACCCAAAACAACGTCTGAGAACATCTGAATAAAGCGGCGATAAGAATCGTAAGCAAATCTTTCATTGCCCGAGATTTTTGCCAAACCTTTAACGCTTTCATCGTTCAAACCGAGGTTCAAAACAGTGTCCATCATACCCGGCATGGAAATGCGTGCGCCCGAACGAACGGAGAACAATAACGGGTTAGAAGAATCGCCGAATTTTTTGCCCATAATGGCTTCAACGCCGGCAACAGCGGCCTTAACCTGATCTTTCAAATCAGACGGATAAGTATTATTGTTGGCATAGTAATATGTACAAACTTCAGTTGTTACGGTAAATCCCGGAGGAACAGGCAAGCCTACCTTGTTCATTTCGGCAAGGTTTGCACCCTTACCGCCGAGCAGATTACGCATATTGGCATCGCCCTCGGCTTTGCCGTTTCCAAATGTATATACCCATTTACTCATGGTAATTTAAGCTCCTATCAGCTAAACTGGTTAAAACGAGTTACGAACAAAAATTCGCAACTAAAATTAAAAGAATTTTCAATTTGCGCACAATGTATAACACAAAACTTCAGATATCAAGAAAAAAAACATTTTTAGTGTAAAAAAAATTTTTATAATCTTGTTAATAATTATTAACATCTTCTTTTATTTTAAAATAAAGTACTCATAATGAACTCACAAAACTGAACAAGGATAGATTTTGAAAGGTATAAACAAATGAGAGTATTGTTAGTTGAAGATGACTACGCCGTTTCACAAAGCATTGAAACCATGCTCAAAAAAGAAGGAATGGTTGTTGATGCCACAGATCTGGGTGAAGACGGATTGGATATTGCAAAACTTTATGATTATGACATCATCATTTTGGATTTGATGTTGCCGGATATGAACGGATATGAAGTGTTGAAAAATTTGCGCAGTGCAAAAGTTACGACTCCGGTTTTGATTCTTTCCGGACTTTCAGAGCCTGATAAAAAGGTTAAAGGCTTAGGTTACGGTGCTGATGATTATTTAACCAAACCGTTTGACAGAGCAGAACTGTTGGCACGTATTCAAGCTGTTGTTCGCCGTTCAAAAGGACATTCAAATTCGGTTATTAAAACCGGTGATGTTGAAATTGATATTGATACGCAAACCGTTACGGTTAAAGGAAAAACTTTGCACTTAACCGGTAAAGAATACGGCATTATGGAGCTTTTGTCTTTGCGCAAAGGTGCAACCCTTAACAAAGACCAATTCTTAAATCATTTATACGGCGGTATTGATGAGCCTGAGCTCAAAATTATCGATGTGTTTATCTGCAAATTGCGCAAAAAACTTGAAAAAGCTTCCGGTGGCAAAAATTATATTGAAACCGTTTGGGGACGCGGTTACGTTTTGCGCGATCCGGATGATCCGAAAAACTTTTAAGAAAAAAAACTTTAAGGCTTATTTCAAACGTCTTCGCATCATACGAGGGCGTTTTTCTTTTTTCTCTTTACAAATCAGATTTATTTTGCTAACCTGAAAGGCAGAATGATGCAAATCATTTCAGAACCCTCGGGTTCGGGGCTTTCAACGGCTCTTTGTAACGAGATACCCGAAAATGGTATCCTCTTTTGGATACTCTTTTGGTTTTAAATTCCCCGCGATGGTTGGGGAGATTATAGCGTATGTACAGGCACTTTGCTAAAGGCTATAATAGTCATAACTCGTTACATGATTGTTGAACTCCCCGCCCGCCTTCTCAGACGGGCTTTGAGTTTTTAAAATGTAAGGAGATAAAAAAATGAATAAAATTCGAAAATTATTGGAATTTTTCCGCATATTGCGAAAAAACAAGGATGTCTCTTCTTGTCTAAGACCTGTGGCATTAGTGACGATTTTCACTCTTTCCTTCATTCTCCCCACCGAATTGTGGGCAGAAGATTGCGTTATGGATGAACCTCAATTTACAAGAACGTGCCGCAGCGCACTTGATAATGGAATAACCGAAAAAGGCGAATATATTTGCGGCACCGATTGTACTTTTACAATTGAAGGAACGACCGTGAAAATAAAAGCCAATAGCGCTAATGCCAGAATAAATGAGGGAATTTTTTCACCTTATTACTATTCAGATAAAAAATTTGTGACAAGTGACAATAAGGAAGTCAGTTTTAATAAAATAGAACTCGATGGAGATTTTGCCTATATTGGTGACTATGCCTTCAGTAATTCCGGAGCCACAATTACCTCTACAAGCGGGGTATTAAATATAAATGATATAGGTCGTAAAGTATTTAAAAGTAATAAAAACAGGAACACAATTCTTGATGCCGCCGTTTACATTTCCTCAGATAATAGTACTAATAACCAGACATTTCAACTTGCTAACATCAAAGGAGATTTAGTATTTGCCGATGGTGTAACAAATATTTCTTCTGATTGGTTTATTGGAGGGGCGAAAATTGACGGCAATGTAATAATTCCCACGTCTGTTAACTATATAGGGGGTAGCAATCATATTACTTTGCGGGATTCACTTAATGAGGGAAATAAAATCTATTGTAATAATGATAATTGTTATGATTTATTCAAAAATACCTGCTATAATCATGCCAACAATGCATATCGTTCTGGCTGTGTTGAGCAATTAGATGAATGGGTGGAAAACGGAACTTTGAGCAAATATCCCGATGGTTGCACTAAACTTGGTTTGGGTTTAACCTGTTCAAAATGTGCAAATTCAAACTTCAGACTTGAAAACGATTATTGCTATCGCCGCAGTTATACCCCGGCTGAAGCCGCTCAAGTTGTCGGGGAACAAAATACGATTTTTCTCTATTATAAGTAAAATTTAAACCTCTAAAAGATAAAAGTATCGCCGAATAAAGTGATACTTTTATCCTTAAAATAACGAATTAACTCTTATTTCACTAAAGCTTTAATTTTATTTACAACTGCCTCAACAGTGATACCGAAGTGTTCATACACTTCCTCTCCTTTGCCGGAGGCACCGAAAGAATTTATGCCGATAACATTATCTTCAGAGCCGACATAGCGAGACCAACCAAAAGAAACTCCTGCCTCAACCGCAACACGCGGAGCAGTGCCTAAAACCTCATCGCGGTAAGCTTTCGGCCGAGCATCAAACAATTCCCAACATGGTAAAGATACAACATTCACACTGATTTTATCTTCTGCCAAAATTTTTTGTGCCTCCATTGCCAATGAAACTTCGGTTCCGGTAGCGATGATTGTTGCCTGAGGTTTGCCCTCGCAAGCTGAAATTATATATCCGCCTTTAGCGGTTAAATTTTCTTTTGCCGAAACTCTTAACATTGGCACACTCTGACGTGAAAGAGCCAAAATGCTCGGTGTATGCTCGGATTGCAAAGCCAATTCCCATGCTTCGGCAGTTTCAACCACATCACAAGGACGGAAAACATTAATGTTCGGCATAGCGCGATATGATGCAAGCTGCTCAATCGGTTGATGTGTCGGTCCGTCTTCACCCACACCGATGGAATCGTGAGTCAAAACATAAATCGAACGCAGTTTCATCAGTGCTGCCAAACGCATTGCCGGACGCATATAATCCGAAAATACGAAAAATGTTCCGCCGTAAGAAATGACACCGCCGTGCAAAATCATACCGTTCATAATTGCCGCCATTGCGTGTTCGCGGATTCCATACATTATATTATTGCCGTTATAGTCTTGAGCCGTGATGGTTTTCATGCCCTCAACAAAAGTTAAATTTGAAGCGGCTAAATCGGCAGAACCGCCCACAATTTGCGGAATACGACCGATAATTTTTTCCAAACACATTTGCGAAGCTTTACGAGTTGCCACCTTTGTTTTCTCGGCAATAACTTTTTCTTTTAAGGTATTTAAGTCTGTATTCCAATTTTTCGGTAAAATGTTATTTATATAATCTGAAAACTCCGGATTTCCCGCTGCCTTTTGCTTCCACTCCGAATACATCGAAACAGATTTTGCACCGACAGCACGCCATAATGCCATAGCATCTGCCGGAACTTCAAATTCTTTTGCTTCCCATTCAAAATTTTTGCGCATTGCGGCAATTTCTTCCGCTCCCAGCGGCGAACCGTGAACTTTTGACGTTCCGCTTTTAGTTGGAGCGCCGAAACCGATGGTGGTTTTGCAGGCAATAAGTGTCGGAGCTTTTGATTTATGCGCCTTATCAATGGCGGCAATAATTTCTTCATAACGATGACCGTTAATCTGAATAGTTTCCCAACCCATCGCCTTAAAGCGACTTATCTGATCTGTGGCATTTGTTTGCCCAACCGTGCCATCAATTGTGATGTTATTATTATCCCAAAAAACAATGAGTTTATTTAATTTTAAAGTGCCGGCAAGCGAAGCTGCTTCTTCCGAAATTCCTTCCATCAAACAGCCGTCACCGCACATAACATAAGTGTAGTGATTGCATAAATCGCCGAATTTTGCATTTAAGATTCTTTCAGCCAATGCCATACCAACGGCCGAAGAAATGCCCTGCCCCAACGGTCCGGTTGTCATATCAACACCGGCAAGATGCCCGTATTCCGGATGTCCGGCAGTTTTGCTATTAAGTTGGCGAAAATTTTTAATATCCTCAAGGTTTATATCGGAATACCCCATTAAATAAAACAGCGAATACAATAGTGCCGAACCATGACCGGCGGAAAGCACAAAACGGTCGCGATTAAACCACTTTGCATCGCTCGGGTTCACATTTAAATATTTTGCAAACAGAACTGTTGCCACATCAGCCATACCGAGAGGCATACCCGGGTGTCCAGAATTTGCTTTTTCAACCATATCGGCCACCAAAAAACGAACTGAATTTGCCATTTTTTGCAGTTTATTATCTTCTGTATTCATCATTATCTCCTATTTTTTCACCAATAAAGCCACTAACTCTGTATGATTCGAATAATTAAATTGATCAACCATTGTTATCTCTTCAATATAATATCCGCTTTCAAGCAAAACATTTGCATCATTTACAAATGTATGGGGATTGCACGAAACTGCAATTATTTTTTGCGGTTTTTCCTCATTTTTAAGTGAGGATATTGCTTTTACCTGAGCACTTGCCCCTGCTCGCGGAGGATCAAACACAATAGCGGAAAATCCTTTCAATTCAATATCTTCCAACGGATACTTAAACAAATTTCTTTTCAAAATTTTTATATTCGGAATTTCATTCGCATTAATATTTTTTTGAAAAACATCTAATAATTCCGCTGAAGAATCCACCGCCGTTATTTTATTTTTGATGTTTTTGGAAAGCGGATACGAAAAAGTTCCCATACCGCAAAACAAATCGGCAATATTTCCTGTTGTATCTGCCATGTATTTTTGCACCAACGCAATAAGTGCTTTTTCACTTTGATCAGATGCCTGCATAAAACTGGCACTCGGAACTTTTATTTGATAATCTGCAATATTTATAAATGGGGCAACTTTTTGCACAATTGTTTCAAACATGCCTTTCTGATTTTTGTAAGAAAAACTGATTATCTCTGCATGTGTATTAACAAAATCGGCAATCAAAAGTCTGTGTTCCAGCTCCAAATTTTCTGCCACTTCTACGCAAATATCAATCCCGTTAGCACACGAAGTAATAAAGATTTGTCCTTTTTTAACGGATATATTACGCTTTTTTCCGCCTTTTTCTTTTTTAAGCACGGATATATAACAAAACTCTTGTAAAAAATCACGAATATCCGGCAAAATCGAATTAATATTTTCACAAAGCAATAAGCATTTTGTTATATCGGCAATATCATGAGTTTGGCGTTTATTATAGCCGAATAACAGTGTTTTTCCTTTAATTTCAAAAGAAAATTCTGCTCTGCGCCTTTTATTATCTCCGATAAAAACCGCTTCACCAAACGCAACATTTTTCTGAGACAATGATGACATAATCTTTTTAAATGTTTGAAGTTTTTGTGCGCGATATTGTTCTTCCGGCAGATTTCGAAACAAACAACCACCGCAGTCGTTCTGATATTCGCAAAACATCACTTATCCTTTTCAATTATACGATCGTCATAATCATCAAGCAACGATATTTCTTCCGTTTCTTCATTTTGGAAAACGGGATGCATACTGTTATTTGGGCGCTCTGTTTTTTTCTTCATAATTTCTTTTACTTTATCTTCATCATACAACTCTACCCGATTGCGTCCGTTATGTTTTGCCAAATACATGGCATCATCCGCCTGCTTTAATAAAACATCAAGACTATCTGTTTTTTCAGATGAAACAACACCGATGCTGACCGTAACCGAAATATTTTCGTTATTATCCCCTTTAATAACGCTTTTAGAGATTAAATCACGCAATCTTTCAGCTACTTTAACTCCGGAAGCACTGTCCGTATCATCAAGATATACCATAAATTCTTCACCGCCGAACCGGCAAACCAAATCATTACTTCTTAAAGAATGATTGCAAACATCTACAATTTCAATCAAAATTTTATCACCGATTTTATGACCGTATGTATCATTAATGTTTTTAAATTTATCAGCATCAATCATTAATAAGCTGTAATATTTTCCACTATTTATAAGCGACTTAATTCTTTGCGGAACTTCTTTTTCAAAATAACGTCGATTCCATGCTTGTGTCAGCGGATCATGGTCTGCCTGATTGCGCAGGTTATTCTCTCTTTCTTTTCTTAATGTAATATTTTGAAATGCCATATAAAGCGCCATTTCATTATTATATTCAATCGTTTTTGCACTGACCGACAACCAAAACGGAGTTGCACTGATTAAATTAGCCACCATCAAATCAAAGTCTTCAACCTCGTGACGTTTTTCCAGCATTGAAAAAAAGCTCTTGCGATTTTCTTCATCAATCATAAAATCCGAAAGCTTGCAATAATTTATCTCTTTTGCGGTAATGCCAAACAATGCTTCAGCCTTACCGTTTATGAGCAACAATTGCGTTCCGTTCATTTTTGAAATAATAATCGGAAACGGCGATGAATTCACCATATGCGAAAATTGCAAATTGAGCCTGTCAATCGTATTCCAATTTTTTTTGAGCTCATCTTTTAATTTATCTATTCGCATAAATACCATTGCAATAGCAAAAACATACACCCAAATCCAATTTAATAAATTAAGATTAAGCCAATTATAACGGAAAAAGTAAGAAGATATAACCAACTTAAAAAATAAAATAAACACCGCCAAACATAAAAACAGATTACCTATTGTAAAATATCTGCGCACCATGGCAATACAAAATGCTAGAAAAACACCCAAACTGATAGAGATAAGCAAGTTACTGAATGATACGGCAATTTGATGATTATATGATATAAATGAATAATAAACACATGCCGGCAAACAAATAGAAATGTATAAAATCGAAGAAATGCGATTTGTCGGTTGATTATTATAAAGCTCAGATGCCGCATTCAGCCATAATACCGAAGATGAAAGCGCAACAATCATTTCCACAAACACCACAAAATTATAATTCAATCCCAACTGATATAATGCGTGTTCACTTGTGGAAAAATATGCCGATAAGAAAAAGAACAAACATCCTGCCAAAAACAAAAACAAACTCTTAAACTCTTTGCTTTCATAAACAAGAAAAACAGAGGCAAACCCTACAAGCAGTGATAAAATCCCTAAAGGAAGACTATATATCGAATAAAATATATTTGAACTCAACATCAGCTTTACTCTATTGTTATATTGTTCATCATTTTACACATAATTTAAATAAAAACAAACAATATTTAAAAAAAATAGTGAAAAAATATTTTTTATGGATTAGTATAAGGATAATTTTTTTATTTTAGGAGATAAAAATGACATATTCCGCTCCGGATCATTATAGTTATGATTTTAAGTTTGATATAGAGAAACTGCCGGCAACACAAAAAGATCGTTTGCCAAACCGCCTGTCTGTTTTAGGCATAATCTTCGGCTTTTTACTGTTTGCATTAGGCTCGCTTGAGTTGTTATCATATTTTTTTGATGCAACCTCACAGACATACGATTTCAATTTGCCGCAACCCGATATTGCCGAAACATTGAAAACACAGCGACTTTCGTTTGATATATTGCTCATCTTTCTCGGCTTATGCGGATTTATTGTTTCTGTTTTTTCACTTTATCGCTATAAAGAAATTTTCTATAACGGTGAGTATATAAAAATTATCCACAAGCTTCCGTTTAAAAAAGAACATATTGAAACGGAATATTTATACAATTATCTCGGTATTCTTTTGAAAGTTGAATATTTCCAATTAGGACTTATCAATCGCAATCGCTATATAATTGAAATGTATCATAAAGACAAGAATAAACGTGTTCCGCTTTATATGTCTACAAGTGCCAAAGATGTGCGCAAAATTTGGGAATATTATTCCGCCAGAATGCATCTTCCGGCTTTGTTTATGACAGATCACGGCTTAATTTCACGCAATCAGAATGAGTTGAAAAAAACCTTGCGTGATATGGCTAAGAAATGGAAAACATCATCACTTTATCATGATGAACCGGCGCCTGCCTCGTTAAACGTTTCTGAAAAAGATGATAAAGTTGTCGTTACGGAGAATCGTCTGTTTTTTGATGTATACAGCATTTTAGCCTTAATCGGTATTGTTATTTTAGGAGCATTTTGCGCCTATGCCGTTGCTAATTTTTCAATCATAACACATTATATAGGTCAGATTTGGTTTATGTTCGGAATCGCTGTTTGTCTGGCAATCATTTGTTTTTCGTTATTGATTATCTTTAGTAAAGATGTTTTGGTTATGAGTAAAGATGATATATTACTGGGCTATAATGTACCGCTGTTACACATTGATGCGCAACTAATTGAAAAAGATAAAATACAGGCTGTTGATATAGGTCATAACCCAACAACCGACCGCTATTATCTAACGGTGATTTCTCCGGAAAAAACGATTATATTCGGCAAAAATATGCCATTAAACGACTTGCGCTGGATAAGAAGTTTTGTCATCAGAGAAACCGTAAAAAAATAAAAAAGTTGCTTTATATTTTTTTTAGAGCTATTAGTCTATAATAACAAATTTATTTGAAAATGAGGATAAACATGAAAAAAGAAAACAATCAAACCCCTAAAAAATCGGTTAAACCAAGTTCCGTAAAGCCGAAAATTATGCCACGCGATAATTCAAACATCAATCCTGAATATACTGATGCTTTTATTCGTGAAGTTGATGAAGATGTAAAAAATGATGACTTTAAAGTTTTATGGAATAAATACGGCACATACATTGTTGCTTTTGTTGTTATTGTAGTTACGGTTGCCGTTTGTTTTGACCGCATAAAAGTTTGGAAAGCTGAACAAAATCAAATCAAAACCGAAAATTATATGGCTGCGGCACAATTAAAGGAAAATCCGGACGATACAATCGCCGCATTGCAAAAAATCAGTACGGAAAGCAACGGTATTTTAGCTGATTTTGCAAAGTTACAAATTGCAAATGTTTTGTTAATTCAAGAAAAAAATGATGAAGCCTTGACTATGTTGCAAGAAATCAGTAATGATAACAACGTTGACGGCTCGGTTAAAAATATTGCCCTGATTAAATTGGCATCATATAAGGTTGATACCATGTCTACGGCTGAAGTTGAAGATTTGTTGCAACCGGTTTTAAATGAAAATAGTTCTTGGACCCCGATTGCCAAAGATTTATTGGCAATTTCCGCAATTCGTGAAGGCAATATTGAAAAAGCTAAACAACTTTACAAAGAAATCTTAAAAATCAAAGACTTACCTGAAGGATTTAAGACAAAAATTCAAGATATGTTAACATCTATCGGTGATATGTAATAAGAATCAACGGAGAAAATATTATGGAAAAAAAAGCAGTCGGACTTTTTTGTTGTTTTCTTGCGCTTGCTGCCACTAACGGTTGCTCAAGCAAAAAGGTTTTACCTCAAGGCGAGCGTGTATCTGTTTTAGCCCCTGTTTCCACAGCAAAACCGGATGTAGCAAACGGTAAATCACAAATAAGCATACCGCCTATGCAATCTAACGCATCTTGGCTACAAACAGACTTTAATGATACACACACTGTACCGAATTTAAAAGTCAGCCCGAAATTTGAAAAAATCTGGAGTGCAAGTTTCGGTGAAGGAGCCTCAAAGCGTGAAGTTTTAATGTCTACCCCGTTGGTTGCCGACGGAAAAGTATATACCTTAGATGTTAACGGGCTTTTGAGTGCCTTTAATCTCAAAAACGGTGAATCCTTGTGGTATACAGAACTGAAACCGCAAAATAAATATGCAAAAGATAATGCGATGAACGGTATCGGTATTGCCTATAATAACGGCACAATTTATGCCACCACCGGTTATGGTGATGTTTTTGCCGTTAATGCCAAAAAAGGAGATATTGTCTGGACTAAATCGCTTAATTATCCGCTCAGAATTGCTCCGCTTATTGCTGACGGCAAGGTATTTATCCAAAGTGCTGATAACAAATTTTTTGCTTTAGATGAAAAAAGCGGTGAAATTTTGTGGCAATATGATATTATGCTTGAAAACACCACTTTAGTCGGCGGTTCGGTTCCGGCATATTGCAAAGATTTGGATATGATTATTGCCGGTTTTTCAAGCGGAGAATTACAAACATTCAATGCTTCAATCGGTTCACCGTTATGGTCAGATATTTTGATTTCAAATCGTCAGGCATATTCATCAACGTTTTTAAATACGATTAAAGCCTCTCCTATTGTTGAAGGCGAAACGATTTATGCCTTTAGCAACGGCAATGTTTTAGCCTCAATTGATGCCAGAACCGGTTTAAGAAACTGGGAAAAAGAGCTGGGCGGCAAAAACACCCCTCTATTAGCCGGCAACACTTTATATGTTGTTACTAATGACAGAGATTTGTTGGCAATCAATAAAGCAGACGGCAATATTTTGTGGGCAAAACCTCTCGACTTCGGCAAAAAACCGAATGATGTTGTTGCCAGTGCGCCGATTATGCTTTCAAATCGGCTCATTGTTGCGCTTTCAAACGGCATGGTTTATACTTTTGATCCGAAAACGGGCGAACAATTAAGCTCTGTTGATTTGGATTATGAACTTAATTCATCACCGATTGCTGCTGATGAATACATCATTTTTGTAACATCAAAAGCAAAACTGCTTGTTTATAAATAGGAGATCAGCAGTGTTTTGTGTTGCCATAATCGGTCGTCCAAATGTTGGAAAATCCACGCTTTTTAATCGCATGGTCGGGAAAAAGCTGGCGATTGTGCATGATCAGCCGGGAGTTACGCGTGATCGCAAAATGGCTCCGGCAAAATTCAAAGATTTAGAATTTAATGTGATAGACACCGCCGGTTATGAATATTCCACCACCGACAACAAAGAGAGCCGTATGTGGAAACAAACGCAAATAGCCATCAATGATGCGGATTTATGCTTATTTTTGTTTGATGCGCGCGCCGGTGTGCAGCCTTATGATGAGCTTTTTGCCGATTTAGTGCGCCAAACGCATAAGCCGGTGCTTTTATTAGCCAACAAATGCGAGGGAAAAAGTCAGGAAAATTCCGTTTATGAAGCCTATAAGCTCGGACTTGGAGATCCGATTGTCTTTTCTGCCGAACACGGAATCGGTTTTGATGAACTTTACCTTGCCTTAAGCGATGCTATTGAAAAAAAGGAACAACACGAGCAAGAAATTGAAGCCGAACAAACTGATAATCGCCCGATTCAAATTGCCTTCGTCGGTCGTCCGAATGTTGGAAAATCAACACTTGTAAATGCTCTTTTGGGTGATGAGCGCATGCTCACCGGTCCGGAAGCCGGCTTAACCCGCGATGCAGTCACCACCGAGTGGCAATGGAGAGAACATCGCTTTAATCTTGTTGATACGGCAGGTTTGCGCCGCCGTTCAAAAATTACGGATTCTTTAGAAAAAATGTCTGCCGCCGGCACGATTTATGCCGCCGACATGGCGCAGGTTGTGGTGCTGGTATTAGATGCCGATGCGGTTTTAGATAAACAGGATTTAACTATTGCTCGCAAAGTTGCCGATGAAGGTCGGGCGCTTGTGATTGCCGTCAATAAATGGGATATTGCCAATCGCAAAGAAGCACTTGAAAAGCTTAATTATAAGCTTGAAACTTCATTAAATCAGCTTGCCGGTGTGCCAACCGTAACCATTTCTGCCTTAAAAAAAGAAGGGCTTGATAAATTGATGAGTGCGGTTTTGAAAGTTTATGACCGCTGGAACAAGCGCATTCCCACTGCCCCGCTTAATAAATGGTTTGCCGACGTGCAAGAGCAAAATCCGACACCGCTTGGCAAAAACAAGCGTCGCATAAAGCTTAAATATATTACTCAAGCCAAAACCCGCCCACCTTCATTTTTTATTTTTTCAAGCAATCCGGAGGGTTTGCCGGAATCATATTTGCGCTATTTAACCAATAGTTTGCGTGAAACGTTTGATTTAGGTGGAATTCCGCTCAGAATAACCGTGCGCAAAGCAGATAATCCATATGCTTAAAATATAGCGAGGAAAATTTTCCCGACAAATTATTTTTTTTACTTTCAAATTCAATACGTTATTTAATTTCAGATTACTCAAATTAAACGTACGTTTTTGACTGCCGGAAAATTTTAAGGTCTTATATTTCTGACCATTTGATTTCGATTGCCGAAGATAAGGCAAGCGATAAGGAAAAACGCACTATTACCCCTAAAATCGGTAAAGAATTGTCTGATATATAAACGCGAATACGCCTTGAATAAAAAGCTTATTGATAAATAACTTATTTATTCTGAACTAAAAGCTAAATATTATCAACAGATATCACCCGATTCATCGGGTGATATCTGTTGATATAAACTAGTCAACCGGCTTAATATGCCAGATTTTCTTCGCATATTCCATGACTGAACGATCACTTGAAAAATAGCCGATTCTTGCTACATTGAGCAATGCCATTTTTGCCCATTTATCCTTATTTAAGAAGTCTTTTTCTGCTTGATGAATAGCCTTATTAAACGCTTCTAAATCAGCTAAAATAAAGTAATAATCGCTGTTCAACAAAGAATCGTAAATCGGACGGAAGAGCTGCGGATAATCCTCAGAGCAAAACATATTTGAATTAACGGCATTTAAAATGCGCTTAATATAATCGGATTTTTCATAAATTTCGTGCGGATTATAAGTTAAACGTTTAGCCCGAATTTCCTCATCAGTAAGCCCGAACAAGTAAAAGTTTTCATCACCTACGGCTTCACGAATTTCAATATTGGCACCATCATATGTTCCAACGGTTAACGCACCGTTTAAGGCAAATTTCATATTACTTGTGCCCGATGCTTCAAAACCGGCTGTTGATACCTGACAGCTGACATCTGCCGCCGGAATAAGTTTTTCGGCAACAGATACTCTGTAATCCGGAATGAATGCCACCTTAATATAATTATTTGCTCTATCATCATTATTTATTACTTTTGCCACATTATTAATCAGTTTAATTATCAGCTTGGCAAAAGTATATGACGGAGCGGCTTTTCCGGCAAAAACATATGTTTTCGGTGTAATCGGATGAGCATTGTCACGAATAATTGCCAGATAATCACCGATAACTTGTAAAATTGTCATTAATTGGCGTTTATATTCATGAATACGTTTAGCATGCACAATAAGCATATGCTCCGGATTTATCATTACTCGAGTATCTCGATACATTTTTTGCGCTAAACGGCGCTTGTTTTCAATTTTAATTTCTCTGAATTCTTCTAAAAAATCTTTATCATTTAAAAATTGTTCAAGATTACGAAGCTTATCCAAATCAATGATCCACCCCTTACCAATCTTATCACTGATTAAATCAGCAAACCTATTGTTGGCGTGCAAAAGCCAACGGCGAGGAGTTATACCGTTTGTAACATTTGTAAATTTTTCCGGCCACAGCTCAAAAAATTCAGGCACAAGCGATGTTTTAACCAGTTCGGAATGCAATTTTGCCACACCGTTTACGGAAAACGAGCCAACAATAGACAGATTTGCCATTTTAATCACTTGATTATCGCCCTCCCCGTCTACAATTGCAACTTTGCCTAATTTATATGTATCATCGCCGAATTTCGAGCGGGCAAATTCCATAAATCTACGGTTTATTTCATAAATAATCTGTAAATGACGCGGTAAAATGCGCCCGAAAATTGAGCTGTTCCATTTTTCCAATGCCTCAGGCAAAAGTGTGTGGTTTGTATAAGCAAACAATTTAGTCGTAATATTCCATGCTTCATCCCAATCTTGTCCGTATACATCCACAAGTTGGCGCATCATTTCAACAATAGCCAGCGCCGGGTGTGTATCATTTAATTGAATACATACATAATCGGGCATTTTGTAAAAGTCATTACTCTTTTCCAAAAAGCGGCGAATAATATCTTGAACAGCGCAAGAAACAAAGAAATATTGTTGTGTTAAACGCAGTTCCTTGCCGGATTCGATATTATCAGACGGATACAAAACTTTAGAAATAGTCTCCGTAAAAATTTTATCGCGCATAGCTTCAATATAACCGCCGTTATTGAATATGTTTATATCCAATTCATCATCGGTTTTTGCCGAGAATAAACGCAGATAATTTACTGACTTCCCGTTATAACCGACTATCGGAAAATCATAAGGAACACCATAAAGCGTGTGCGTATTGGTCCAAACATAGTTCATTTTACCATCGGCTTTACTGTAAACTTCAACATGTCCGCCGATAGGAATTGAAACCGTGCGGTCATAGCGAGCAAACTGCCACGGCGAATTTTCACCGAGCCAAGAATCTGATCTCTCTATTTGATAACCGTTGTCAAATTTTTGCTTGAACAATCCAAATTGATAATTTATACCATAACCAAATCCCGGCAACCCCATTGATGCCATTGAATCCAAATAGCAGGCAGCCAATCGTCCTAATCCACCGTTTCCTAAAGCCGGATCATACTCTGCCTCAAAAATTTCCTGTAATGAAATATCCGGAAAACCGTCAATTTTGATTCCTTTCATTAAATCATGCAGATGCAGGTTATGCAGATTATTTTCCAATGAACGCCCGATTAGATACTCAATAGATAAGTAATATACCCGCTTTGTCCCCACTTTATTATAGCGTTCCATCGTTTCATACATTTTATCAAGAGCAAATTCTCTTACTGCCCATGCCACGACTTTATATGCTTCTTCTTTCGTAAGTTCACAAGCACGTTTGCCGATAAAATATTTAATATAATGTTCAATAGCCAGTTTTAAGCGAGCTTGATCTAATTCTTTTGCTGCTGATTTTGTATCTTCATTCACTTTTGTTTCTCCGAATTGTTTACATACCTTTTTATACCGAAATTAAAGCAAATTTTATTGAAAATTGCTTAACATTATTGCAATTTATCCCCAGATAAATATAAGCATATTATGTGTTTTTTAACCAATTAAATATAAAAATACATAAAAAATTTATTTTTGAAAGTTTATATAATGAGAAAATTAAGCTATATATCAGCATTTGTTTTAAGTGCTTTTTTAAGTGTGAATGCAAATGCCGAAACAATTTTTGAGGCAATGAGCGAAGCTTATAACACAAATCCTGTATTGCAGGGCGGTCGTGCTTCAAGCGGCGCCACCAATGAAAATGCAGCACTTGCCCGTTCAGGTTTTCGCCCGAATATCAGTGCCAATGCAAATTATACCGATTCGCATGTAAAAGAAAGTCATTCACCAACGGTTGACGGCTATGCTAAAGGATATAACGGACAAATAAGTCAATCCCTGTTCAGCGGTTTTCAAACATATAATGCCGTGCGTTCTGCCGATAATGCCGCTAAAGCCGGTATCAATAAATTATATGCCGTTGAACAAGAGGTTTTACTCGGCGCCTCAACCGCATACTTAGATGTTTTGCGCGATGAAGCTATCGTAAAATTACAACAAAACAATGAAAAACTTTTGAAAAAACAGCTTGATGAAACAATGGCTCGCTATGATGTAGGAGAAGTTACCCGCACTGATGTTGCTCAATCTCGCGCCAGCTATGCACAAGCTCAATCGGCATTAATTGCCGCCGAAGGACAATACGAAATTTCAAAGGCATCATATTTGCATTATATCGGACGTGAACCGCAATATTTGGAACAACCTGTTGACTTGCAAAAGTTTTTCCCGAGCGGTTTTGCTGATGCTTTAACTTATGCAAAAAACAATAATTTTTCGCTTAAAGCTGCCGAACGCGCATTAAAAGCAGCCAAGTATGATGTCAGAAGCAAAACCGGAGCTCTGTTGCCGGAAGTATCCTTTAATGCAAAATCCGGAAAAACGGAACGTTCTTCAAAAATAAGCAACAATCCGCACACAACCAGCACCGAATACACCGTAAATATGTCTGTGCCGTTATATACAGGCGGTGCAACACGCGCCAATATTCGTCAGAGCAAATACAAAAAATGGGAAGCTAAAGAAAATTTGCGTGAGGCTGAGCGTGCCGTTGAATCCGGTGTTACCGCAACGTGGGAATCAATGCAGGCCAATAAATCAAGTATCGATTCCATTAAAGAACAAGTCAAGGCTTCAGCCATCGCTTTAGAAGGTACGCAAAAAGAAGAGGCATTGGGAAACCGCACGGTATTAGACGTATTAAATGCTTATCAGGCTCTGTTGCAATCCCAAGTTTATGAAGTGCAAGCACAACATGATTATTATATTTCAGGTCTGCAACTTTTACAGGCAATGGGAAAATTAACGGCAAAAAATATGGCTCTTAATGTGAACTATTATGACCCTGAGGCGCATTTTGATAATACAAAAGGCAAATGGTTAACCTTAGAAATTGATGATTAATATAAACAAAAAATTTGACCACCGATACATCAAATCGGTGGTCTCTTTTTTTATCAAAACAACTCTTTCTATCCCATTTTAATTGCAGATTTCGGGCAAATGTGCGAGCATAAAGAGCAACCAACACAAGCGTTTTTATAAACCGCAATATGCCCGTTGACAAGTGATAAAGCACTGTGTTCAACTTCATCGCAACCGATTACACATTTAGAGCATTTAATACATAAATCATCATTAATATGCGGATAAACCTGAGCAGATTTTTGCAATTTTTCGTGCGCCGATAAATTGGCAATCGCCCGATTTTTAAGATCAGCCGGAGAATTAAAACCTTTGCTATCAAGATAATTCAACAGCCCTTGCTTCATTGCACCTATAATTGCGTATCCGTTTACCATTACTTCTGTGCACACTTGAACAACATCGGCACCGACCGTCATATATTCAGCCGCATCATGCCAGTTGGAAATACCTCCGATACCCAAAATCGGCAACTCGCTATTTTGCCTGATTTGCGCAACACAACGCAAACCGATCGGCTTTATTGAAACACCGGAATATCCGCCGAAGGTTGACTTTCCGTTCACATTCGGCATCGGCACAAACGTATCTAAATCAACCCCCATAAGTGATTGCACCGTATTAATTGCCGAAATGCCATTTGCTCCGGCTTTTTCCACAGCTTTGGCAATTTTTGCAATATCGGTAACATTCGGCGACAGTTTAACAAAAACCGGTTTTTCAGCCACTTCCGCCACCCATTCGGTAATCATTGAAGAAATTTCCGCATTTGTTCCGATTGCCATACCGATACCCTGTTCAGGCATTCCGTGCGGACACGAAAAATTGAGTTCAAACGCATCAATTCCGGAATTATTCAGCGTTTTGACCAAATTTTGCCAATCTTGTTTTTTGATTGGCGCCATAATACTGGCAATTTGCACCTTTGTCGGATGTTTTTGGCGCAAATATTTTATCCCATCAAGCCATTGAGGAAGAGTTAAGTGGCTCAAAAGCTCGATATTTTCAAATCCGCACACTTTATTTCCGGCCCGCCAAGAGGCATAGCGCTCGGACGCTTCTATCATCACCAAATTATCCGAGGTAAGAGTCTTTAAAACCGCTCCGCCCCAACCGAGCGTAAACGCCTTATCTATACTCTCAATTTTAGCTGTCGGCGGTGCCGAAGCTAAAATAAACGGATTTTCAAAATCTATACCTAAAACTGATGTTTTTAATGTTGACATATTGTTACTCCTTACATTGTGTTCTTTATAATAATATCCTCAGGTTAAAATAAAATTAAGCAAAAACCTCGTGGATAAGCTCTGTTTTACGTTGGCATAAAACTTTTTATTTTCTATATTGAAAACAGGAGATAAAAATGCATGACTATGTTCAAATAATCGGTGCCGGATTAGCCGGAAGCGAAGCGGCATGGCAATTGGCTAAACGCGGTGTAAAAGTTAAACTTTTTGAGATGAAACCGCATAATTTTTCGCCGGCGCACAAATCGAAAAATTGTGCAGAGCTGGTATGTTCAAATTCGCTTCGTTCTGATGATTATATGCATAATGCGGTCGGCTTGATGCATGAAGAAATGCGCCGTTTCGGCTCGCTTATCATGGAATGTGCCGATAAAACAAAAGTTCCGGCCGGTGGAGCACTAGCCGTAGATAGAGACGGTTTTTCAAACTTAATAACCCAAAAATTAAAATCTGAACCGAATATTGAAATTATTGAGCGTGAAATTACCGAGCTTCCTAAAGAAAATGATGCCTTAACCATTATTGCCGCCGGACCGTTAGCAAGCGAAAGGTTGATTGAAGCAATATTGCGAAAAATTGAACGAAAATCCCTTTCTTTTTATGATGCGATTGCGCCGGTTGTCTATAAAGACAGTATTGATTTTTCCAAAGCTTGGTATCAATCTCGTTATGATAAAGGAGATAAATTTGACTATATCAACTGCCCTATGTCAAAAGAGCAGTATTATAACTTTGTAGAAGCTCTTCTAGGCGCTGAAACCATGCCTTTTCACGATTTTGAAGAGCCTCGTTATTTTGACGGCTGTTTGCCGATTGAGGTTATGGCTGAAAGAGGTAAAGACACTCTTCTTTTCGGCCCGATGAAACCGGTTGGGTTGACTAATCCCAACTCAGACGAAAAGCCTTATGCAGTGGTGCAGTTAAGACAAGATAATAAGGACGACACTTTGCGCAACATTGTCGGCTTCCAAACCAAGATGAAATACGGCGAACAGGAAAGAATTTTTAAGACAATTCCCGGATTAGAAAAAGCGGAATTTGCCAGACTTGGCGGCATTCATAAAAACACGTTTATCCAAAGCCCGTTATTGTTAGATGAATTTTTGCGGCTTAAAACCCAACCGAACCTAATGTTTGCCGGACAAATCAGCGGTTGTGAAGGCTATGTTGAAAGCGCAAATGTCGGCATGTCAGCCGGATATTTTGCCTCTTGCCTGATAAAAAACAAAACTCCGATTCTTCCCCCTGTTACAACCGCAACCGGTGCTATGCTTTTACATCTTCGTGATACAACTGGTGCCGATAATTTTCAGCCAATGAACATAAATTTCGGCATTTTTCCCACTATTCAGGGAGAAATTACCGCCAACGGAAAATTTCATAAATTTAGGGGAAATGAACGCAAAGAAGCCTATTGCAAACGTGCATTAAAAGATTTTGCTGATTGGAAGGCCGCCTCAGATGCTGAATAATTTTAATCCGAAAATCTTAGTAAAAAAAGAGCATTACGCACTCATAAGCGACTATTTTAATTATCTTGAAACAGGACTTAAGCATTATGCAAAAGAAAATGTTTCAATTGAAACAAAAAAGCATAAACTTGAACTTTTGGAAAAGGCTTTGCGTAAAGATTATCAGCATAAAAATTCTTTGATTTTTCGCTTGCAACAACATTTTTTACAACATAATCTGTCTCTTTATTTATTGCTTGATCCGCATTATGCCTGGCGCTATTTGGCAAACAATAAATTACCGACTTCCGAAGCGCAACTCTCTGAATTTACAAATCTTTTTATTTCGCCTTTTGCGCGTTTGATTATGGCATTGTATGATGAAAATCCTGCCACATATTTACCGCTTTCATCATTTTTTTCAGCCCTGTTTTTAAGTGACATTTTTTATAATAAATCCGCGTTAGTCTATAAAATAAAATTAAGCAAGCGTCAAAAAATAAACAAACTTAACGGCTTATTAAAAAGCAGCGTAATTATCCTAAGTTTAGTAAACTCAAAACGCCTGAAATTTAAATTGGCACTGGCTGTTAATGAGGCAAAAATAAAACTAAAAAAACAGGAAAATAATAAACAGCAAAAAATTAGTATTCTTGACAAGATTCTTATTTTTTTGTATAGTTGTTGGCAGTTTATCAGCGTAAAACACAAAACGCTGGAAAAAATCAAACTCTGATAAAGGGAACGTTATGTTATCTATCGGTGAATTAGTCAGAAAATCGCAGTCTTATGTATTTTGGTGTATGCGAAGCCTTCCGAAACCGGAGCGTGAGGCGATGTATACGCTTTATGCTTTTTGTCGCCATATTGACGAGTTGATGATTGCCGACATACCGCAAAAAGAAAAAGAAGCGCTGTTAACTGCCTGGCATGAGGAAATTGATAATATTTATGAAAAACATGTTCCTTCTACCAATATCGGACGCAAAATTTATAAAAACTGTATGCGTTTTAACTTGCCTAAGGAGTCTGTCAGTGCAATTTTGCACAGTGCTGAACTCAATGCACTTAAACCGCTGATTGCTCCTGAAAATGAAATTTTTGAACAATATATATATGGTATTGCGATTGTACCGGTTGAACTTTCGCTTAAAATCATGGGGGAAACTAAAAATAACATCCGCCAAGAATTATCAAAAAGCATGGGTTCTGCAATGATTCTAACCTCTATTTTAAGAGACATAAAACACGATGCACAAAACAATCGAATTTATTTTCCTTCGGAAATTTTAGAAAAAGCAGGTGTAGTTATTAATATGCCAATGTCTATGGTTGAAGATAAAAATTTGATTATTGCGCGTGAAGAATTAGCAAAAATTGCCGAAAAAAACTTCAAAAAAGCCGAAAGATTGCTTGATAAGATGAGTCGCAAAAAATATCTTCCGTTGCGTTTTATAAACAATATAAGCTATTGTTATTTTTCGAAAATGAAAACACGTGGCTGGGAAATTATTTCTCCGAAACCTAAAATAGGTCTTTTTGAAAAACTTAAAATTGTTTGGCGCACAATTTTTTCTTAATACCAAACTTTGTTTAAATATAATCCTGAAGCCGGCGCACTGATACCTGCTTTAGTACGGTCTTTGGCTTGTAAAATCGTTTTAATGTCTTGCGGCAAAATTTTTCCGCGCCCGACTTGAATTAATGTGCCTACCATATTTCGCACCTGATGATATAAGAATGAACGAGCTTCAAGATCAAAAATTATTTCATCGCCACTACGATATATATCTAATTTATCCAATGTTTTTATCGGGCTTTTTGCCTGACATCCTGCCCCGCGAAAAGAACTGAAATCATGGTTTCCCAGCAAAAATTTTGCCCCCTCACGCATTTTTTCAACGTCTAAATCGAATGAAACGCACCATACACGATTCAGCCTTAACGGACTTGGCGCTTTGCGATTTAAAACACGATAAACATAGCCCCTGCCCTTTGCTGAAAAGCGAGCATGAAAATCATCATCAACTTTTTGCACATCAATAACCGCAACCGGAGCCTCTAAATCTCTGAGCCAGGCATTTATACTTTCACGCATCTTATATTCCGACATATCTACCGATAAATCAAAATGCGCAACTTGCGCCAATGCATGAACTCCGGCATCGGTACGTCCGGCACAAAACACTTCGGTTTTTTGATGAGAAAATCCCTCAATAGCTTTTTCTAAAAACTCTTGAGCGCTGGCACCCTCTTTTTGTTTTTGCCAGCCGACTAAATTTGTACCGTCATATTCTACCGTAATTTTATATCGCATATAAAACTCCTCTATCGGAGTCTTAGCAGATAATTTGTTCTTGTCAATTTATTTTAAACAC
>FLNY01004079.1_pt1 | contig 28942 bp, 23 predicted proteins | sample 1140381 | NCBI WGS metagenome assembly FLNY01 (sample SAMEA3878172, study PRJEB12797) | bioreactor metagenome | biome: Moose rumen | place: Sweden | collected 2011-10 | reverse complement strand
ACCGGTACTGTATTCTCCCAGGAAGACGGTCAGCCGATCATCGGTGCAGCCGTTAAGGTGGATGGTACAAGTACGGGTATGTTGACTGACGTAAATGGTCGCTTCTCGCTGACTCTGCCCGCAGGCAAGAACACGATTACCGTGTCTTACCTGGGTTATGAGAGCAAGACGGTGACGGCCAAGAACGGTATGCGCGTGTTCCTGAAGAGCGACGCTACGGCCCTCGACGAGGTGGTGGTGACCGCCATGGGTATCTCGCGCCAGCAGAAGACGCTGGGTTACTCTGCCCAGACCCTCGACGACGAGGTGCTGACTGCTGGTAAACTGACCGATGTGACGGGTGCCCTCGCTGGTAAGGTGGCTGGCCTTCAGGTCAACTCCACATCTGGCGACCCGGGTGCTGCCAGCAGCGTGATCATCCGTGGTATCAGTTCTATCAACGGTAACAACCAGCCCCTCTACGTAGTAGATGGTGTGCCCCTCCAGGAGACGAAGCGCCAGGCCATGGGTCATACGCGCGCATTTGGCGGTCTGTCGAGCATCAACCCGAACGACATCGAGTCGATGACCGTGCTGAAGGGTGCTGCCGCTACCGCTATCTATGGTAGCCGCGCCGCCAACGGTGTGATCGTGATCACCACGAAGGCCGGTAAGCGCCAGGGCGACAAGAACTACCAGATCACTTACGACGGAAGCGTTCAGTGGCGCAGTGTGAGTACGCTGCCTAAGATGCAGAACAAGTTCGGTCAGGGTTGGAACGGTACTCAGACATTCATCGAGAACGGTTCTTGGGGTCCTGAGTTCGACGGTTCTACACAGGTCTATGGTCCTATCTGGAACCACCAGCAGTTGATCCACAAGTATGAGGCAGTGGAGGACAATATCAAGGACTTCTTCGAGACTGGTCTCAGCACCAGCCACAGCGTGGCCCTGAACGGTATCTCGAACGACAACAAGATGACCTATTATCTGAGTTATTCTTACAGTCACGACGACGGTATCATCCCCGATGACGCCGATACTTACAAGCGTAACACCATCGCCTACCGCGGCAGTTACGACGCTACCGACTGGCTGAAGATCTCTTCGAACGTGAGTTTCTCTAACTCCGAGACCAACACCGTGGGTTCTTACCAGGGTGCATCCATGATCGACGGTGTGCTCGAGTTCCCGCGCGACATCAGCCTCGTTGACCGTAAGAATCTTGATACAGCCTTCGATACGCCTGAGGCCTGGTACACACCTTACGGTATCACCAACCCCTACTGGGCTATCGCCAACAACTACGACCATAGCGACTCGAAGCAGTTCTTCGGCAAGATCCAGGCTGACATCAAGCCCATCAAGCAGGTGACGCTGACCTATCGTTTCGGTTTCGACTACACGGACTATGACTATAAGGTGGGTGAGCCGAAGATTGACCTCGACGATGCACTCATCAACGAGGACTACGGTTATGCTCCCTCTAACATGAACCAGTCTGGTTATGTTTACAACGAATATACCCGCAAGTATGAGTTGAACCACGACTTCCTGGCAAGTTTCGCCGACAAGTACCTGGACAACAAACTCGACGTGAATGTGAACATCGGTGTGAACATGAACGAGCGCTATTCAACCTACATGCAGGGACAGACGGACGAGTTGACCTTCGACAACTTCTGGCAGTTGAGCAATGGTGCCACGAAGACCGATATCTCTGAGGGTCAGTCAAAGCGCCGCCTCGTAGGTCTCTTCGGCGACGTGAGCATCGGTTGGGACGACATGATCTACCTGGGTCTGACCGCCCGTAACGACTGGTCTTCCACACTGCCTCTCGACGACAACAGTTTCTTCTATCCCGGTGCAACGCTGAGTTGGATCTTCACGAAACTGATCCCTGAGAACAAGATCCTGAACTTCGGTAAGTTGCGTCTGGCCTACGGTAAGACTGGTAACGACGCCGATCCTTATCGTATCTATCCTAACTTCGTACAGGGTACTGCCCGCGTATATTATGGTACGGGCGTAGCCAGTTTCCCGATGAACGGCACGAACGCCTTCCAGGCCTCTACCTCAATCGGTAGTAGTTCTCTGAGACCTGAGATGACCACTGAGTTTGAGATTGGTACCAACCTGTCGTTCCTCGACAACCGTATCAACATCGACTTCGCTTACTATAACCGTACAACAGACGACCAGATTTTCTCACTGCCCGTCGATCCCGCCAGCGGTTACACCACGATGGTGACCAACTTCGGTAAGGTGCGCAATAAGGGTATTGAGTTGCTCGTCAACCTGACGCCGATCCGCACGAAGGACTTCCGCTGGGATCTGGGCTTCAACTTCTCTAAGAACGACAACGAGGTTGTCTCTCTGCCTGAGAGCCTTGAGGGTGGTAAGGTTAACATCTACAGTTTCTCAGCAGGTAACGATGCCGTCTATATGTACGCTGAGCAGGGTAAGCCGATGGGTGAGTTCTATACCTATCTGCCGACCTACGACGATCAGGGCCGCATCATCGTTGACGCCAACGGTCAGCCCGTCCTCACCTCTGAGGTTCAGGACACTGGCAAGAACGTGAACGCCGACTGGACTGGTGGTATCACCACAGCCCTCACCTATAAGGGACTCAGCCTGAGCGGTGCACTCGATATCCGTAAGGGTGGCTACATGTTCTCTCGCTCTAAGAACCTGGCTCAGTTCGTCGGTAACGCTGACGTGACGACCTACAACGACCGTCGTCCGTTCGTGGTTCCCAACTCTGTCAACGAGGATGGCAGCGAGAACACCACGCCGATCTATCTGGTCAACCAAAGTTACCAGAACTGGTTCAACAACTTCGGTGCCGGTGAGGGTGGCGAGTTCTACCTGCTCGACCGCAGTTACGTGAAACTGCGTAACATCACGCTGGCCTACACCCTGCCGAAGCAGATCGTCAGCAAACTCTATCTGAGTGACATCACCCTGTCACTGTTCTGCAACAACGTATTTACCTGGACCGCTAAGGACAACAAGTATATCGATCCTGAGGGAAGCACCGTTGGTAGCGACCTCTCTGGTATGTTCGGTGAACTCTACGTGAACCCTGCTTGCCGTACTTTCGGTTTCAACGTAGGTCTCAAATTCTAATTTAAGGAGGACAGAACATTATGAAGAAATTAGCAATTATATCAACAATCGTTTTGGGTCTTGCCGCAACTTCCTGCGACAGTTATCTGGATATCAACCAGAATCCCAACTCTCCTGCTGAGAGCAATATGACCCCGAGCATCATGATGCCGGCTGCCGAGATGAACCTCGCCGCCACCTACGGCTCACTGATGCGTATCCCGGCTGGCTACTATACACAGCACTTCGCTCATGCCTTCGGTACGAGCAACTATGTAGATTACAGCCAGTTCCAGATGTCGGCTACCCGTTCTTCTACGGCTTATTCGCAGATGATGCGCGGTGCGCTGAAGAACCTGGAGACCATCCGCACGCTGTCGCGTGAGTCAGAGGAGTGGGGAACCTACCTCGCTGCCACGACGCTGCGCGCCTTCGCCTTCCAGTCGCTGGTTGACTGCTACGGAGAGGTTCCCTTCTCAGAGGCTTTCGACGTGTCTAACCCCACACCGCACTATGATGAAGGTTCTTCTATCTATAGCGCCCTTATTGCAGAACTCGACGAGGCTCTGGCTAATGTAAGCACGACGGATCCTGTCTGCACCAACTTCCTGTTCCAGGGAAGCAACAATGCAACCAACTGGATCAGGTTCGCCAATACGGTGAAACTGAAGATCCTCTCCCGTGAGAGTGGCGTGGCCAGTGTCGATTCTCAGATCGGAGCCCTGATCAGCGAGGACAACATGATCACCTCCGACGTGGCATACGCAGGTATCTGGAGCAGCGAGAGCGGTGGCATGAACCCCTACTGGTCTGAGGAATTCGCTACGAACTTCGGTTCTACCCAGATCAACGTGGTGGCCAACGTGGCTATCATCAACACGATGCTCCAGAAGGACAGCGAGGGTGCCGTCGTCTATGAGGATCCCCGTCTGGCTGCCTTCTTCGAGCCCAACGGCTCTGGCGAATACACGGGTGGTATCTCCGGTACTAACTTCTCTACCTCCGAGTCTTACAAATCGACCTACTGGTGCCGTCCTGTCGCTTCTTACGACATGCCGCTCTACCTGATCACGGTGGCCGAGAAGGAGTTCTTCATCTCTGAGTACTATGCCCGCACGGGTAACAGTTCTGCTGCCGCTGAGCACTACGCTGCCGCTATCGAGGCATCGTTCGCTACGGCCGGTGTCGATGGCGCTGCTGAGAATATCGCTCAGTTCCCCTACGACCAGAGCAACTACAAGAAGAGCATCGGCGTTTCCAAGTGGATTGCTCTCGCAGGCATCAACAACTACGAGTCTTGGTGCGAACTGCGCCGTCTGCGCTATCCCGCCTTCGGCAGTGTGAAGGGTTCTGATATGTACAACCTCCAGACCGACGACTCCTACAAGCCCGAACTGCTTGCTCCTGCTACGCTCTACACCCCGATTCAGGTGTTCGGACAGGTGGGCGACAACCACCTGCTGGAGCGCTATCCTTATCCTTCTTCTTCTACTTCGAGCAACTCCAATGCTCCTACGTTCTCTAACTCAGACTACACCAAACCCGTGTTCTGGGCTAACTAAGAAGGTTTCTAAATCATTAAAATGAAGAGACAATGAAAAAGAACATTTTATATACAATGCTTTTCGCAATGGTTGCCCTGCTGGCTACCAGTTGCGGTGACAAGGAGTCGGAAGGCCTGAGCCGCTTTACCTACTATCCCACCATCGAACTTGAGGGTGATTCCTACCTCGTGTGGAATAAGGGTACGGCTTATGTGGATCCCGGCTACTCATCTGTTCTGAATGGTGAGGATGTAACTTCTGAGGTGACTGTTTCTGGTAGTGTGGATACCAGCAAGAGCGGTATCTATACGCTGACCTACACCACGAAGAAGAACGAGGACGGCTTTGATGCCAGTGCCTCTCGTACAGTGGTGGTGCTCGATCCGAATAGTGACATCGAGGGCTTCTACCTGACACAGCCCGACAGTTATCGTTCCTATAACGGTAATGACGTGGCATACGGCCGTGCATTCGAGATCCTCATTATCGATAACGGTGACGGAACACTCGACGTGGATGACCTCTTCGGTGGCTGGTATTGCCAGCGTGCAGGCTATGGCAGCAACTATGCCTGTGTGGGAACCATCGCTCTCGACGGTTCAAATGTATCACTGGTTGACAGTTACGTACCCGGATGGGGTGACGCGCTCGACGATCTGACAGGTACCTACGCCGACGGCGTCTTCACGATTGAGGCTGCATACGTAGGTGGCAGCATGGTATTTCACGAAACATGGGTTAAAGAGTAACAGATTATGAAGAAAGTATTATATTTTGCAGCATTGCTGCTGACAATGACCCTCGCTACTTCCTGTGAGAAGGAAGAGGTGGGCGGAACAGAGGCTGAGGCTACCGCCGGACAGTGGTATGTGACTGTTGACGCTGTTGACGAGAGCGGAAACCTGGTCTATGGGGATGCTGACCTGTTTGGTCTGGGTCGTTCATTGCTGGTGACAGCCAACACCTCTGCCAACAAGGCTACGGAAATGATCGTCGATGACCTGCAGAACTTCTGGGGCTATCGCGTAAAGGTGACTGTCGATCCCGTCAACCTGACATTCTCTACCAACACGACCGAGAACAACAACCTGAACGGTGATGAGATCAACGTGACCATCACTGGCGGTAGGATTGTGAAGGACGGTGGCGTGCAGAACAACGGTTCGAAGGCCGACTACATCGAGTTCTATGTAAGTTTCAGCGACGATCCCTATCCCGCTGCTTACGGCTATGCCAAGTACCACGTGTATGGCGTGCGCTACTCTGGCCTTGTTGAGAACGACTAATCACGAAGTCGAGACATACATACAAAAGGAGATCCCCTGCCAGTCGTGGCAGGGGATCTCCTTTTTATGCCGTTCTCTAACGTATGTACTTCCTGGTGGTGCCGTCGGACTGGCGTACGACATAAATACCGCGCTGACTAGGCAGCCCTGGGAGTAAGTGCCCCTGCAGGTCGTACCAGGCCACAGGATGGCTATCAGCCAGCCCTGGTACCATGATGCCTGAGCCTGCTGGCACCTGTTCGGCATCGATCAGCGAGATGCCCAGATGCTCGGGATCATTGTTGGGACGGTCGCTGTTCCACTTCTCTTTCTCATAGTCGATATACCAGTAAAGCACCTTCTCATTGGCGTTCTCACCTGCGGTACTGTTGGTAAAGCAGGGAAGGAACTTGTCCCACGATGTCTTTTGACGCTTTTCAATGAGATAGTAATTGGTGGAGCCTACAAACGGATTGATGATATAGGCGTCAGGAGAGAGATGGAGAGGTTCAAGATCACCCACCTGAGAGAGGCCACTGATGGATTTCGGCTCTATCCAGCCGCAGAAATAGCGCTCGAACGATGAATAGCCTGCCGGATACCAACTGTCACCATTATAGTTGCCGGCATCCATGACATCATATCCCCCCACAACAGACTCGCCTGTCTCTACATTATAGACATCAGGGAGGCCAAGGCAGTGGCTGAACTCATGACAGATGGTGCCTATACCCATGGTTCTGTCGGCAGAATCCAACTCATTGCCACAGGCATAGGAGTCGATGGCGACATTCTGTAAGGTCAGCGACTGGCCCCAATCGGAAAGATCCGACGCATGGGGCCAGATGAGGTCGGCATCGTCGTAACTGGCCTCACCATGACCAGCATAGATCACATAGACCTGATCCACCACACCATCTTCGTCCCAGTCGTAGTCCTTGAAATCCACTTCCTTGTCGGCTGCCTGACAGGCCTCGATGATCAGTTCCACAGGGTTCTGGTCAAATGAAGATCCTCCATAGGTAACGTTTCGTCCGTAATAGGCATACTTATTCTTGGCCGTATAGGGGCCGCGGACATCGAACACCAGATTGAACTGGCCATAACTCTGGTCGCGGAAATAGTCGCCGATACTGCCGTTGACCAGCACACCATTCACATTCTTGAGTCCTTCCTTGTTGGCGATATCATTCCAGAAATCGTGAACATCGATATCCTTGCCGTTCTTGTTCTTGTTGACAAACTTCACGTCCTTGAACTCCATCAGGATGATCAGGCCCTTCCTCTCGCCAGAATATTTTTTCGGATTACCCACGACGGCACGCGTAGTGGCACGGGCTTGAGCGGCCTGCTCTTCCGGATAGGGGATGAAGCGATTGACGCACTTGGAGGGCTGCGCCTGAACTGTTACCGTCAGGAGCAACAGCAGGATTGATAAGACCGTTGTCCTCATGGGCTCTTACTTCACCTGAATGACCAGATACTTGCTGGTGTGCCAGAAAGCATCCGGATTAGTAATACGAAGCACATACTGCTTGTTGGCATCGCGCTGAAGCGTATAGGAACCAGCAGGATGGTTGGTCAGGATATCAGCCGACTTACTGTAGAGTTTGATCTCCTTGTCGATTCGGATATCGATCTTCGTGAAGTAGTCCTTGTTGAAGTTCGTGCGCAGCACCTCGCCGTCATCCAGGATGTTCTGCTCCTTCAACTCCTTCTTCGTGCCAAAGACGAACCAGGCTGTATGCAGGGCCTTGTCCTGAGTGGTGATGGTCTGAGCCTTCTGGGAGTTATCCTCCTTCAGCGTTGTCACGTTCGTATTCAGGTCGGCCACCTGCTCGTCGAGTTGGGCGATGTGGATATCCCTCTTGTCGAGTTCCTCACGGAGTGCCTGCAACTGCTTGTCCTTCACCTCCATCTGCTGTGTCAGGTTGTCGATGATCTTCTTCAGTTGCTCACCCTTCACCGTGCTCTCACGCACCTGCTGCTTCAGTTTGTTGATCAGTTCCTTGTTCTGCTTCATGGCCGACTGGATGAACTGCATGTTCTCCGTGATGCGCTGCTTGGTGTTGGTTCCCTCGCCCTGCTTGGCGATGGTCACGCGGTTCTGGGCCTCAGTGATCTCGCGGAAGCCCTCCTCAATGTCGCTCAGGGTGGTCATCATGTCATTGATCTCATTGTCCTTCTGGGCAATGATCTGTTCGAGAGAGTCACGCTGCTGTGTGGCGGCCAGTTCGGCTTTCTTCACGGCATCATTGTTACAACTTGCGACTGCGATTGCGCAGGCAGCAAAGAAAAATAGTTTTTTCATCATTCTTATTCTTTTATTAGTTTATTGGATTTCTGACTATTGCCCGCGAGGATGATGACGATCTCACCCTTCGGCTCTTTCTCCTTGAAATGGGCGATGACCTCTTCGAGCGTACCCCGCACACTCTCCTCGTGGACCTTGGATATCTCACGGCAGACGCTCACCTGACGGTCGGCGCCGAACACCTCGGCAAACTGCTGGAGCGTCTTCACCACCCTGTAGGGCGACTCGTAGAAGATCATCGTGCGCTCCTCATCCTTCAGCGACGCCAATTTCGTCTGGCGCCCCTTCTTCTGGGGCAGGAAGCCCTCGAAGGCGAAACGGTCGCAGGGCAGGCCACTCGCCACCAAGGCCGGCACGAAGGCCGTTGCCCCTGGCAGGCACTGCACCTCTACCCCAGCCCTTACGGCCTCGCGCACCAGGAAGAATCCCGGATCGCTGATGCCCGGCGTGCCCGCGTCGCTGATCAGTGCCACGTTCTCGCCAGCCAGCAGACGGCTGACAATGCCCGCCGACGTGCCATGCTCATTAAACTTATGGTGCGACATCAGGGAGTTCTTGATCTCGAAATGTTTCAGAAGGATGCCCGATGTCCGGGTATCTTCCGCCAGTATGAGATCCACTTCCTTTAAGATACGGACGGCACGGAAGGTCATGTCTTCCATATTGCCTACTGGGGTCGGAACAATGTATAATATGCCCATATCGGGGACAAATTTAGCGCAAATAATCAGAATAGACAAAAAAAGGGCTAAAATCTTTGCAATTTTTAAAAGGATTTGCTAATTTTGCCGAAAAAATAACAGGAAATGACAGGGGAACCACATCGTCCAGGGAGAATAGAAGTCGTATGCGGCTCCATGTTCTCGGGCAAGACGGAGGAACTGATCCGCCGTCTGCGCCGCGCCCAGTTTGCCCGCCAGAAGGTGGAGATCTTCAAACCCTCCATCGATGTCAGGTACTCTGAAGAGGATGTCGTCAGCCATGACCAGTCGCATATCCTTTCCACCCCCATCGACTCCTCGGCGAGCATCCTGCTCCTCTCCTCCGACAGCGACGTGGTCGGCATCGACGAGGCGCAGTTCTTCGACATGGGTTTGGTGGAAGTGTGCAACGAACTGGCCAACCGGGGCATCCGCGTGATCATCGCGGGGCTCGACATGGACTTCAAGGGTGTGCCCTTCGGGCCGATGCCTGCCCTCTGTGCCATTGCCGACGACGTGACGAAGGTACACGCCATCTGCGTGCGCTGCGGCAGTCTGGCCTACGTCAGCCACCGCACCGTCGAGGGTTCCCAGCGTGTACTCCTTGGTGAGACCCAGGAGTACGAGCCGCTCTGCCGTGAGTGTTACCAAAAAGCAATACAAGAAGAGAAATGACAGAAAAGACCATTACCTTTGACCGTTTCATCAGGATAGCAGGCGTCATCCTGCTAGTGGGTGCCATCCTCCTGCTGATCAACTACCTGAGCAGTGTGCTGCTGCCCTTCGTCGTGGCCTGGTTCTTCGCCTACCTGCTCTACCCGATGGTGAAGTTCTGCGACCGCAAACTCCACCTGCCCCGTGCCCTGAGCATCATTATCACGATGATCATCGTCACGGCCGTCATCAGCGGCATCGTCTATCTCATCATCCCCCCGATGATCGAACAGTTCGAGAAACTGGGACAACTCGCAGAAGACTATCTGCACAAGTCGGCTGGCATCGCCAGTATCCCCGCCGTCATCACCGAGTGGTTCGTCAATAACCAGAACGAGATAGAGGACTTCTTCCGCAGCGATACCTTCACGGATGCTATCAAGACGGTCATGCCCGGCGTCTTCAGCGTCATCGGTCAGACCTACAGCGTCATCGTGAGCATCATCGCCTCGTTCATCACCTTATTATATATGTTCTTCATTCTGCTCGACTACGAGTACCTGACGGAGAACTGGATCCGCATCTTCCCCAAAAAGGTGCGCCCGTTCTGGGAGGAACTGATGGTGGATGTGGAGCGCGAACTGAACAACTATATCCGCGGTCAGGGACTGGTGGCCCTCTGCATGGGCGTGCTTTTCTGCATCGGCTTCACGATCATCGACTTCCCCATGGCCATCGGTCTGGGCATCATGATCGGCATCATGGACCTCGTGCCCTACCTGCACACCTTTGCCCTCATCCCCACCGTACTGCTCGCCCTTCTGAAATCGGCCGACACGGGGCAGAATTTCTGGATCATCCTCATCATGGCCCTCGCCGTGTTCCTGATCGTACAGTTGATCTGCGACATGATCGTCACGCCGAAGGTGATGGGGAAGGCCATGGGACTGAACCCCGCCATCCTGCTGCTCTCGCTCTCCGTATGGGGCGCACTGCTCGGTTTTATCGGTCTGATTATCGCCCTGCCGCTCACCACCCTGCTCATTGCCTACTACCAGCGATACGTCACGAAAGAGGGCGAAAATGACTTGCCCGAGGAAAAATCCTCGGAATAAATTTGGCAGATTCAAAAAAAATATCTACCTTTGCAGCCGATTTCAAAAATCACATAAGGTTGATCCGTTAGCTCAGTCGGTAGAGCACAACACTTTTAATGTTGGGGTCTTGGGTTCGAGCCCCAAACGGATCACAGGAAGAGAGGCTGTCTAAAGCCTCTTTTTTCATGAGTAACGTCCATGGGATTAACTGTTCGACGACATCTGCTTACCATAGGGGCATTCCTGGCCTTTCTCCTCATTGGCTGCATGGCCGACGAGGTGGGAGGCGTCTATATGATCACGGAGCACGTTGACACCCTGCACGCCGTACCGGGTCAAAAGGCAGACATCACATTCAATGCCGGCGGGAAATGGACGGCCCAGGCATCGGCAGGATGGCTAAGGCTGTCGGAACAGCATGGCGAGGGCGGGCGAAACATGTTGACTGTCTATACCACGGAATCCAACCACACCAAACAAGTGCGCACGGCTCAGGTCATCATCACGTCCGACGGGAAAAGCAAGGCGATAGACATCGTACAGCGGGGCGACTTTGCCTTTTTCGATGCCAGTGAATACACGGTGGACCCTGCCGGAGGAGACATCAACATGTCCTTCACTACCAACGTGCCCAAAGGAGAACTGTACATCTCCTACGTGAAGTTTGGCTGGTTCTCAATCGACACGCTGAAGGAACAGACGCGCGCCGAAGAATGGGGAGGAAAGATCAAGACCATCACCGTGGCTCCAAACGAAACGCCCGAGACCCGCTCTTCCAAGTTTATTCTCGGTATCTACGACTCACGGAAGGCCTTCCTGGCTCTGGACTCCACCCGGATCATTCAGAATGGCATCCTAGCGCCGTGACCTGAAGAAATCGACCATCAACTGCCGGCATTCCCCTTCGAGGATGCCACCGACGACCGTTGCCTTGGGGTGCATCGCCCTCGGCGCATATTCATGATAGCCGCGCTTCTCATCTAAAGCACCATAGACAATACGCGGGATCTGTGCCCAGCCAATGGCACCCGCGCACATCGTACAGGGTTCCACCGTCACGTAGAGCGTGCACTCCGTGAGATACTTTCCGCCCAAGGTGTTGGCCGCAGCCGTAATCGCCTGCATCTCCGCATGGGCCGTCACGTCGCAGAGCGTCTCCGTCAGGTTATGGGCACGGGAGATAACCCGATCCTTACACACGATCACGGCCCCGATGGGAATCTCACCCGCCTCACGGGCCAACTGTGCCTCATCCAGCGCCATCTGCATATAGCGCTCGTCTTTTTTTCGCTGTTCTTCTGTATTCACAGTGCAAAATTAAGAAATAATTATGAATTATAAATGATGAATTGTGAATTATTTCGTATCTTTGCAAGCGGATTATGGATTTTAAGATGATTCATATCGACGAAACGGACTCTACCAACCGCTGGCTTCGATGTCACAGTGGGGTCAGGACTTGCGTCGTGGCGGAGTATCAGACAGCGGGTAAGGGTTGCGGCAAGAACTCATGGGAGTCGGAGCGCGGCAAGAACTTGACATTCTCCGTGATGGTCCATCCCACGGATATCCCCGCCAGCCGACAGTTCCTGATCTCGGAGATCGTTTCCGTGGCACTCTGTGAGACGCTGGATCCCTATGCCGGACAGCAGTTGCAGATCAAATGGCCAAACGACATCTACCACGGAGACCGGAAACTCTGCGGCATCCTGATAGAGAACCGTCTGCAGGGGAATACCATCAAGGACAGCATCATCGGCATCGGCCTCAACGTGAACCAGGAGACGTTCCTGAGCGACGCCCCTAATCCTGTGTCCCTTTGTCAGATCGTGGGTCATGACATCGATCGCGACGCCTTGCTCCGTGATTTCCTGGAGCACCTGGCAGCGGCCTTTACGCGCGAGGACATCCCCTCGGTCTATCGCCGTCTGCTGTATCGCAAGGAGGGGTTCCATGCATACGAGGATGCCAAGGGACGGTTCCTGGCCAAGGTGCACGACGTATGCGACGACGGTCATCTGGTACTCCTCGATACTGAGGGGACCCTTCGGACCTACGCCTTCAAGGAAGTACAATTCGTGATTAAAGATTAAATAATATGGCAAGATTTAAGAGAATCCTCCTGAAACTCTCGGGTGAGAGTCTGATGGGTAAGCAGGGCTACGGTATCGACCCTGAGCGTCTGGGCGACTATGCAAGACAGATCAAGGAAATCAGTGAAATGGGTGTTCAGATCGGTATCGTGATTGGTGGCGGCAACATCTTCCGCGGCCTCAGTGGCTCGCAGAAGGGCTTCGACCGCGTGAAGGGCGACCAGATGGGCATGTGCGCCACGGTAATCAACTCACTGGCACTGAGCAGTGCGCTGGGGGCCGTGGGCGTGAAGAACAAGGTGCTGACAGCCATCCGCATGGAGCCCATCGGCGAGTTCTATACCAAGTGGAAGGCCATCGAGGCCATGGAGGCCGGTTATGTGTGCATCTTCTCCGCAGGTACGGGTTCCCCCTACTTCACCACGGACACGGGTTCCTCGTTGCGCGGCATCGAGATCGAGGCCGACGTGATGCTGAAGGGCACCCGCGTGGATGGCGTCTATACCGCTGACCCCGAGAAGGATCCCACGGCTACGAAGTTTGAGGAGATCACCTACAAGGAGGTGCTGGCGCGCGGCCTGAAGGTGATGGACCTGACAGCCATCTGCATGTGTCAGGACAACGACCTGCCCATCTATGTGTTCAATATGGATATCGTGGGTAACCTGAAGAAGGTGATGGACGGTGAGCCCATCGGCACCCTCGTGCACAACTAAGCCTCGGACTATACCTCTTCGAACTCGACGTATTCGCCATCGGAATGGTCGAAGATCTTACGCTTCTCTTCCGTGTCGCGATCATCGATAATCGTCACTCCACTGCTCGTAGTCGTGCTGCGGGCAGTGTTTTCTTTTGCTGTCTGGGCACCCTGAGCACCCTGAGCAGTCTGACCGGTCTGTTGCCGGAATCCCTCCTTTTCCTTCTTGGGCTTGCTCTTTGGCGTCGAAGCACTCCTGAAGTAGTCATCGCCGAAGGGATTCTTCTCTCTCTGTTCCTTTCTTCTTTGATTACGATAATAGTTCTCTTCTACTTCTTCCTTGATCTTCCTCACGCCCTTGTAGGTGAAATTGATCACGACCATGACCAGGATGGCCAGGAAAATGAGTCCAAATACAATAACGGCAATAATCGTCTTCATGTCAAAAAAGGCTTTTTTAGATTGTTTTCTTGGTCGTTATAACAGACAATATGATATACCATGCGATAATGGCTGCGAAACCTGTGATGCCCAGCAGGAGGAGCAAAGGTATGCAGGAGAGGATAAAGATGTATTTCACCTCGTTGCCCTTCCATCCCCAGTGCTTGAACTTCAAGGCAAACATGGGGATCTCGGCCACGAGCAGGTAGCAACTCAAGAGCATGCCCGCCAGGAGGATATAGCAGACATACGGCAGACCATTCAGGAAATCCCCCGCACCGGCAATCAAGGATCCCCAAAACAGGGCATTGGCCGGTGTAGGCAGTCCGATGAAGCCCAAAGCCTGACGCTCATCGAGATTGAACTTAGCCAGGCGCAGGGCGGAGAACGCTGCCATGATGAAGGCGGCATAGGCCAGATAGTGCCAAGGCAACTGCGTGGCATTCTGCTTGAGGAAGTCGAACAGGATGGCGGATGGCGCAAAGCCGAAAGTGATATCATCGGCCAGTGAGTCGAGTTCCTTACCTATCGGCGAACTGACACCCAGCAGACGGGCCGACATGCCGTCGAAGAAATCGAATACCGCTCCGATCACGATGAACAGCAAGGCGATATCATAAACCCCGCAGAGTGCCCAATAGGTAGCAATACAGCCCGAAATGAGGTTGCAACAAGTAATCGTATTGGGGATATGCTTCTTCACTGTAAACTGTAAACTATAAACTGTAAACTATAAACCGTAAACTACTTCATCTTCGCGATGACCGTCTGGTCGCCCGTCGTGGGCTGATCCATGGTGACACAGGCCCTGGCCGTCAACGGCAGATAGACATCCACACGCGAGCCCAACTTGATAAAGCCCAGATGCTCGTCGATATAGCACTCCTCACCGGGCTTGGCGTAGGTGACGATACGGCGCGCCATGGCTCCGGCAATCTGCCTGACGAGGACATCCTCGCCCTCGGGCGTGGTGATCATGATGTCGGCATGCTCATTTTCCTCACTGGCCTTCGGCAGCCACGCCTTATGGTAGTTGCCGTTCTGGTGGTGCACGAACTTCACCTTGCCATCCACGGGGAACCAGTTGGCATGCACGTTCAGCGGACTCATGAAGATCGAGATCATCAGGCGCTTGTCGTGGAAATACTCGTTCTCCTCGGCTTCCTCGACAACGACGATCTTGCCGTCGGCAGGAGCCACCACCAGTTTCTCGGTATCGCCATTAAAATAGCGGATAGGACAACGGTAGAAGTTCAATGCCATCATCCAGGCGGCACCGAAGACGATGACAAAGACCAAAAAGGGTATGACCGTACTGAAGAAATACCAGAGCAGGACGGCAATGCCGACATAAACGGCAGCACTCAGCAATAGTTCGTTAGTGCCCTCACGGTGAATCCTGATTTTCTTCAGTTTCTTGATTCTCTCTCCCATGGGATTGTATGGTTCTTTTATTATTTGCGTGCAAAGGTACATATTTTTTACGTAAGTTACAAACTTTTCACGTTTTTCTTTTGGTATTTACAAGATTTAGGCGTAACTTTGGGGCTTAAATCTGAAGAATAGAGACGAAAAGATGGAAGATTTCGTACATCTGCATGTACATACCTACTACTCGATCCTCGATGGTCAGTCGAGCATCAAGAGGCTTGTGGATAAAGCCATTGCCGACGGCATGAAGGGCATGGCCATCACCGACCATGGCGACATGTTCGGCATTAAGGAATTTCATGATATCTGCAACGGCGTGAACAAACAGCGCAAGAAGGAAGGACTGGAACCCTTTAAGCCGATCTTCGGCTGCGAGATGTATGTGGCCCGTCGAGGCGACATGGCCATGAAAGAGACCAAAGAGGACCTGGGCGGCTATCACCTGATCGTGCTGGCCAAGAACGCCAACGGCTATAAGAACCTGATCAAACTCGTGAGCAACTCCTGGGTGGATGGCTTCTACAACCGTCCGCGCACCGACCACCGACAACTGGAGAAGTACCACGAGGACCTGATCGTCTGCTCGGCCTGTATCGCCGGTGAGGTGCCTGCCAAGATCCTGAAGGGCGACATCGCCGGGGCCCGCGAGTCCATCGAGTGGCACAAGCGGCTCTGGGGCGACGACTACTACCTGGAACTGCAGCGCCACGAGGTGACCGATCCCACTATCCGGGCCAACCGCGAGACCTATCCCCTGCAGCAGCAGGCCAACAAGGTGCTCATCGGGCTGGCTAAGGAATATGGCATCAAACTGGTGTGCACCAACGATGCCCACTTCGTGGATAAGGAGAATGCCGAGGCCCACGACCATCTGCTGTGCCTCTCCACGGGCAAGGACCTCGACGACCCCACGCGCATGCTCTATTCCAAGCAGGAGTGGTTTAAGACGCGTCAGGAGATGAACGATATCTTCAGCGACGTGCCCGAGGCTCTGTCGAACACGCTGGAGATCCTCGACAAGGTGGAGACCTACAGTCTCGACAACGATCCCATCATGCCCTTCTTCCCCATCCCCGAGTCGTTCGGCACCGAGGAGCAGTGGCGCCAGAAGTTCACCGAGCAGCAACTCTATGATGAATTCACTACTGACGAGAACGGCGAGAACCAACTGTCGCCCGATGAGGGACAGAAGAAGATCAAGAAACTGGGCGGCTACGACAAGATCTACCGCATCAAGTTCGAGGCCGACTATCTGGCGGAACTGGCCTATGCCGGTGCCAAGCGCCGCTATGGCGACCCGATCCCCCAGGATGTCATGGAGCGCGTGAAGTTCGAACTCCACATCATGAAGACCATGGGCTTCCCCGGCTACTTCCTCATCGTACAGGACTTCATCAACTCCGCCCGCGACGAACTGGGCGTGATGGTGGGGCCAGGCCGTGGCTCGGCAGCCGGTAGTGTGGTGGCCTACTGCCTGGGCATCACGAAGATCGACCCGCTGAAGTACGACCTGCTGTTCGAGCGTTTCCTGAACCCCGACCGTATCTCCCTGCCCGATATCGATACCGACTTCGACGATGATGGCCGTGGCAAGGTGCTAAAATGGGTAGAGGATAAGTATGGCCATGAGAACTGTGCCCATATCATCACCTACGCCACGATGGCCACGAAGAACTCCATCAAGGACGTGGCCCGCGTGGAGAAGGTGCCCATCCCCGTCTCCAACGCCCTGTGCAAGGCCATCCCCGACCGTCTGCCCGACGGCATGAAGATGAACCTGCCCAACGCCATCAAGTGTACCCGTGAGTTGCAGGAGGCCGAGGCTTCCACAGACCCCGCCCTGGCCAACACCATCAAATATGCGAAGATGCTGGAGGGCACCGTGCGCGGCACGGGCATCCACGCCTGCGGCTTCATCATCTGCCGCGACCCGATCAGCGACCACGTGCCGGTATCCACGGCCGACGACCCCGATTTCAAAGGCGTGAAGACCAACTGCACGCAATACGACGGTCACGTGATCGAATCCACGGGTCTTATCAAGATGGACTTCCTCGGTCTGAAGACACTCTCGGAATTGAAGGAGGCCTGCGCCAACATCAAGCGCACCCGAGGCATCGACATCGACCTCGACACCATCCCCATAGACGATCCCAAGACCTACGAACTCTACCAGCAGGGCCGCACCGTGGGCACTTTCCAGTTTGAGTCGAACGGCATGCAGAAATACCTGCGCGAACTCCACCCGACAGTGTTCGAGGACCTCATCGCCATGAACGCCCTCTACCGTCCGGGACCTATGGACTATATTCCCTCGTTCATCGCCCGCAAGAACGGCCGCGAGGAGATCAAGTACGACATCCCCTGCATGGAGAATTTTCTGAAGGACACCTACGGCATCACCGTCTATCAGGAGCAGGTGATGCTGCTCTCGCGCCAGTTGGCCGACTTCACCCGCGGCGAGAGCGACGCCCTCCGTAAGGCCATGGGTAAGAAGAAGAAGGACATCGTCGATGCCATGAAGCCCAAGTTCATCGAGGGCGGCCAGAAGAACGGCCACGACCCGAAGATCCTGGAGAAAATCTGGGCCGACTGGGAGAAGTTCGCCTCCTACGCGTTCAACAAGTCACACGCGGCCTGCTACTCGTGGGTGGCCTACCAGACTGCCTACCTGAAGGCTAACTATCCTGCCGAGTTCATGGCCGCCATCATGAGCCGCCGCCGCGACCAGATCACGGAGATCACCAAACTGATGGACGAATGCAAGGCCATGGGCATCGCCACACTGGGCCCCGACGTGAACGAGTCGTATGAGAAGTTCGGTGTGAACCACCACGGTGAGATCCGCTTCGGACTGGCAGCCATCAAGGGCATGGGCGACGGCGTGGCACAGGCCATCATCGCCGAGCGCGAGCAGAACGGACCCTTCAAGGACATCTACGACTTCGCCCAGCGCGTCAACTTCTCCGCCGTCAACCGCAAGGCCTTCGAGAGTCTGGCCCTCAGCGGGGGTTTCGACAGTTTCGGCATCCGCCGTGAGGACTACTTCGCCCCCAACGCCAAGGGCGAGATGTTCCTCGACACCCTCGTGCGCTACGGCCAGACCTACCAGCAGGAGAAGGCCCAGATGCAGAACTCGCTCTTCGGGGCCTTTGGCGACGGCGTGGAGATCATGCAGCCGCCAGTGCCCAAGAACGACGTGCGCTGGAGCGACATCGAGCGACTGAACAAGGAGCGCGAACTGGTGGGCATCTACCTCTCCGCCCACCCCCTCGACGAGTACAAGATCATCCTCGACAACCTCTGCAATGCCAAGTGTGCCGATTTGGCAGACCGTGGCATCGCCCTCCACGACCGCGACGACGTCACCATGGGAGGCATCGTCACCGGCAAACAGTTAAAGTTCGGCAAGAACAACAAGCCCTGGGGCATCGTGACACTTGAAGACTTTGACGGTCCTGGCGAACTCATGCTCTTCGGGGAGGACTGGCTCAACCTCAACGGCAAGTTCATCGAGGGGGCGGCCGTCTATATCACCGCCAAGATGCAGTCACGCTTCTCCAACAGCGACCAGAAGGAACTGAGGGTGCTCAACGTCGAACTGCTCCAGAGCGTCAAGGAGAAGGCCGTCGATCGGATCACCATCTCCCTGGTGACCGACCTGCTCGACGAACAGATCGTGGCCGACCTCAACGAGATCATCAGCAGCAACCCAGGGAAGACGAAACTGTTCTTCCAGTTGCGCGACTCCAGTGGCAAGAACCACGTGCTGCTCCATAGCAAGAGCACGGGCGTCGATGTGCGCCATACGCTCATCGACTATATCGAGAAGCACGAAATGCTCGACTACCAGATCAATTAATGGCACACTATTTGCAGGAGAGACAACAGACATAGTATTCACTTTAACACAGAAAAGAAAAATGGAAGTAACAATCACAAGCGAGAACTTTGCGAGTTTGAAAGCAGGCGACCAGCCTTTAGTAGTGGATTTCTGGGCAACCTGGTGCGGCCCCTGCCGCATGGTGGCTCCCGTCATTGCCGAACTGGCTGAGGAGTATGACGGAAAGATCGTCGTGGGCAAGTGCGACGTCGAGGAGAATGAGGAACTGGCCCAGGAGTTCGGCATCCGCAACATCCCCACGATCCTGTTCATCAAGAATGGCGAGGTGGTCGATAAGATGATCGGCGCCCAGCCCAAGGCCAAACTGGAGGAGAAATTCAAAGCCCTGATCTGATATGGCAAATATCGACGAGGAAATCCGCATGGACGAAGAGGAGAACAGGCGGGAACTCGCCTTTATCCGCACCCAACTGCCGTCGGACCTCAAGAAGTTCTACAGCGACAAGGACATCCTCTATATGATGGATCTCATCGTGGATTACTACTATACGAGCGGGATCCTGGAGAGCAACGAGGAGGAGATCGACATCGACCTAGAGGCCGTCGCCGAGCATGTCTGCAAGAAGGCCAAGGAGGAGGGCTTCAGCGCCTCGTTCAACCCAGAGGATGTGTTCTTCATCGTTCAGGCCGACCTGGACTTCCAAGAGCAGAACCTTTAGCCTGAAAGACGAAATTCGTGGCGAGTATTGGAAAATTGGTGGCGAGTATTGCGTCAATACTCGCCACCAATTTTCCGAGCGGCACCGAGTATTTTCCAAACGGCACCCACGCGCATAAAGAAGTCATTCTAGTGGTGTCACAAAATGTCCTGACCCTGCTGTGACGTTATGACACGGTTCGCGTGCCGTCGGGGTTTTCCTGGATGCTCACCTTGACGGCATCCTCAGGCAGCACCTCCTCGATCAGTTCGGGCCACTCAATGAAGCAGAGGGCACCGCTGTAGAAGTAGTCCTCGTAGCCCATGTCATAGACCTCCTCCAGTTTCTTGATGCGGTAGAAGTCGAAGTGGTAGATGGTAGTCTGGCGGCCCATATATTCGTTGATGATGGCGAAGGTGGGCGAGGTGATGACGTCTTCGACGCCCAGTTCCTCACAGACTGCCTTGATGAAGGTGGTCTTACCGGCTCCCATGCTGCCATAGAAGGCAAACACCCTGCGATCACCCATCTGGGCTATGAACTCCCGTGCGGCCTCGCGGATATGGTCGAGGCTCTCGATCTTTATTTCCATAATCTATCTTTTCTTTCCTATCAATGTGATAAAAGGCACGATCATCTCCTCCATCGAGATACCCCCGTGCTGGAAAGTGTCGCGGTAGTAGGAGACGTAGTAGTTGTAGTTATTCGGATAGGCGAAGAACGCATCGCCTGTGGCAAACACGTAGGCCGTGGAGAGATTGGGGGCAGGCAACTGGGCCTTCTGGGGATCCTTGATCACGAAGAGGCTCTTGTCGTCGTAGGCCAGATTCTTGCCCAACTTATAGCGCAGGTTGGTGTTCGTATTCCTGTCGCCGATGATCTTCACGGGCTGCGTGCAGCGGATACTGCCGTGATCGGTGGTCACGAGCACCGTACAGTCGGTCTGCGCCAGTTGCTTGAAGAAGTCGGAGATAACGGAGTGGCGGAACCAGGACTGCGTGATGCTCCTGTAGGCACTCTCGTTGTTGGCCAGTTCGCGCACCATCCTCGACTCCGTACGGGCATGGCTGAGCATGTCGATGAAGTTGAACACCACCACATTCAGGTCGTTGTTCCCCAGCGTATTGAACTGCTGCATGAACTTATCGGCATCCGCCGAGTTATTGATCTTATGGTAGGAGAACGTGTTCTTCCTGCGATACCTGTCGAACTGCGTCTGGATGAGCGGCGCTTCGTTCAGGTTCTTACCCTCCTCCTCGTCCTCATCGACCCAGAGGTCGGGGAACATCTGCGCGATCTTGTTAGGCATCAATCCGCTGAAGATGGCGTTGCGCGCATACTGGGTGGCGGTGGGCAGGATGCTGTAGTAGAGATCCTCGTCGATATCGAACTGTTCGCTGATCTCGTGGGCGAGCATGCGCCACTGGTCGTAGCGGAAATTGTCGAGCACCACGAGACACACTCTCCTACCCTCGTTAAGCAGGGGGAACACCTTGCGCTTGAAGATCTCCGGCGACAGCATGGGGCGCTGGCCGTCGGTCTCCGCCCTATGCGCCTCCAGGTCGGCCACCCAGTCCAGGTAGTTCTTACGGACGAACTTGGCGAAGCCGTTGTTGGCATCCTCCTTCTGTGTCTGGAGCATCTCCGTCATACTGCTGTCGGTGGCGCTCAGTTCCAGTTCCCAGTGCACGAGGCGCTTATACACGTCGGTCCAGTCACGCCACGTCCTACAGTCCATGATCTGCATGGCTATCTGCTGGAAGTTCTGCTGATACTGGCTCTGCGTAACCTCGGTCTCGATCTCGCGACGGTGGATATTCTTCTTCAGCGCCAGCAGGATCTGGTTGGGGTTGACAGGCTTGATGAGGTAGTCGGCAATCTTCTGGCCGATGGCCTGCTCCATGATGTTCTCCTCCTCGCTCTTGGTGACCATCACCACGGGGAGTGAGGGCTGTAGTTCTTTCATCTTCTGCAGGGTCTCCAGTCCGCTCAGGCCTGGCATCTGCTCGTCAAGCAGCACGAGGTCGAAGTTGCGCTCCCTGCACAGGTCGATGGCATCCGTACCGTTGCTGACGGTCACCACCTCGTAGCCCTTCTTTTCCAGGAACATCAGGTGCGCCTTCAGTTGCTCTATCTCATCATCTACCCAAAGTAATAGTCCGTTCGTCATATTTCACTTTATTTTTCTCACCTTTTCCTTTTCCACTTTCTCACCTTTTCACTTTTACCAGAAATCGTCGCCGAAGTCGAAGTCCTGCACCTGTGGCTGTTGCTTGGGTGCAGAGAACAGGTCGTTATCGTCGTCTTCCTCCTCCTCATCCTCCGACGATTCTTCCTCGGGACTGCCAAAGTCCTCGATATCAGGAGCCTCGACACTGTCGGGCTCTATCAGCAGTTTCTCGCTGCTGATCTTCATCGGCACGAAAGTCTCCTCGTAGAACTGCAGATAGTCATCGTAACTGAACCGCGACCCTATCAGCGCCAGATTGGTCTCACTGATCACCAGACTGCGACTGTTTTTCAGCCAGTCGGCCATGCCGCTGTCTGCATAGAGTTGACGGGCATACTGCATGGCCTCGTCGTAGTTCAGGAAGCCGCTGATGCGCATGCGGTGGAGGCCGTTGTCCTCGTCGAGTTCGATATCGAAGTTACGCACCAGGAAGTTGGTAAAGTTATAGCGTGCCAACTCGAACAGCAGTTGGTTCTCGTTGACGGAATCCGGCTCATAGGCCAGGATAAACAGGAAGTTATCGTTGCGCTCGGCACTCAGTTCGGTAACCGCCGTGGAGTCGGCAGCGAGAGTGATGTCACGTCTCGACCAGATATCGCCGATGTCGAACTTGCCACCGTGGAGCCTGCGCCCCTCCTGTACCCCCTTGACGATCATACCGGCCAGACCGGCCACCTCACTCTGAGGATATTTCTCCACGACCTCCTTCAGACGCTCCACACAGCCGTCGCCATCGCCGTCGTTCAGCAGACTCAAGCCATCGATGAAGAGGAACTTAGCCCTGTTTTCACCCAACGGGAAGCGCTCTGCTGACAATCGGGCATTGGTTCTCACCACGTCGTGCCGGTCAGTCTTGAAGGCCTCGTAGGTAGCCGCATAGAGCGAGTCCTCGATATGTTCGCCGAAGCGGGCATTCTCCTTGTAATATGGGTCGGAGAGCAGGATAGTCCACTCGCTATTGGGGTGGTTGCTCTTCAGACGGCTAAGACAGTTATCGGCTTCTATTCCCCTTCCCTGACGGGAGTAAAGCAGGAACAGGTGATACCACGCCTCGTCGATATGCTCATAGTCGTCATAGTTGCCTGTCAGGCGTGTCAGGTGCTTTTCGCAAAGACGCAGGTTGTCGAGCCTGTCCTTGAAGATGATGCCGGCATGGAACAGACCGTCCTTGATAATATCGTGGCAGGCCGCCTTCTGATCGTCGGAAAAGGGAATCTGTGCCAGATAATACTCCCGCTTGTGGGGATCGTCCTCAGGGGCGGTTTGTTTCTCCTCCAGACTGTCTATAGGAGCCAGGTCGTCTGGAGTATCTATGCTATCTGGGGTTTCTAGGTTTTCAGGATCATCCAGGTCTCCCAGGTTATTATCCAGGCTCACCACCGTCTGGTTGATGCGCCGCCAGTTATCCTTGTTCTCACGCTTGCCCCACTGCCGTTGGAAAGCGGTCTTTCCCTGGTTCACGGCCATGGGATTATAGAAATACCACTGTCCGTTGCCCTGCTGTTGTACCGTCGGGGCCGCAGGCTGAATGGTGGTCGGCTGTCCGTTCTGAGCCTCTTGCTGCTGTTGCATCTGCTCCACCTCCGCGATCCGCTGGGCATCGCGCTCCTCCTTCTCCTTCTTCTTCAGGGCATCGATCACCCTGTCGATGGCTTTCAGCCTTTCTGCCTCAGGCATGATGGAGAGTTCCAGCAGGGAGTCCTGCTGGTGAATGGCATCCGTATAAGGCACCAGTTCGTCGAGCACCTTCGAGCGGTAGGCCAGTTCCTCGTAATCCGACCGTTCCTTATCCAACAGACCGATGGCCTCGCCGTAGCAGCGCCGGGCATCGTTGAACTGCTCACGCTGCCAGTACAGGTTACCCAGTGTCAGCAACAGCACACCCTTCTCGATACCGTTCCTGACGGACTTCTCATTACCCTTCTCATAGGCGGCAATCGCCTGAAGCGTGTCTTTCTGCTTCAGCCAGATATTACCGATGGCGTAATACACCTGGTCGAGATACTCTGCATTATTGTCTGAGGCTGCCATGCGCTTCAGTCGGCTGATCATCTGCCGACCGTTGACCTCGGCCATCACCTCCGTCTGGGCGATGCGGGCATTGAACTCCAGTTCGTAGGGCGGGTTACAGCCCACCACCTTTTTATATGCGCGATAGGCTTCGTCGCGATGGCCCAGCAGGGTTTCGATCTGTCCCATCAGGAACCACTCACGGGCCCTCTGCACCCTGCGCCGTTCGTGCTTGATCACCTTCCGCAGATATGGTACGGCCTTCTCGTAGTCACCATGGTGGATATAGTAGTCGGCATAGGTATAGTCCCAGTCCTTCACGGCGCGGAAGTCCATCGAGTCACGGCTCATGTTACGGATCACGTCCTCCGCATCATACATCCAACCCAGTTCCGTATAACTCTTGGCGAGCCAGGCCCTGGCCAGTCCGTTCTGCATGGGCTGTGTCTGGTAGAGGCGCGTCATATACGAGAAGGTAGCGGCGGCCTCGTCGAAAGCCCCTTTCTGGAACTGTGCCTTACCCAACAGCATCCACGCCCGCCACAGGAAGGGGTTATACTCCCTGCGCCCCAGCCACTCACGGTCCTTGGCGGTCTTCCGCTTGCTGCTCTTCCATTCGGGCTTAGCCTTGATGCTATGACGCCGGATGGCTTTCTCGCTCTTCTCGATGGCACGGTCGTACTGTCCCTTGCCAATCTCGCGGCTCTGCTTGTTGCCCACCATGTAGAGGGGGATCATCTCTGTATAGTTGTCCTTGTTGCCCTTCTCTTTCTCCAGATTGCCGTCGATAAAGGCCTGTGAACCATTATAATAGGTGTTATAGTGCGCGTTGAAGGAGTGCCACCAGCGGGTATTGGCCGTATTCATCTTGGTGGAACAGGAGACGATGGAAATGAGAAGTGAAAACTGAAAAGTGATGAGTAAGAGCAGGTTGATACTCTTCGCTACTCCGCTTTTCGCCTTTTTCTTCTTCGACTCTTCCAGCAGACAGTGGATCTTACAGTCGCCCTCTTCTGCAGCCATACAGGTGGAACAGTCGTGCCTCTCGACAATGGTATCCTCTCCCTTGTCGAAGTAGTTGGCCACTAGGGCAATCAACCCCAGTCCTACCAACATCGCGATGCACACCCACACAAATCCCATCTATCCCCTCAACTTTTCACTTCTCACTTTTCACTCTTCACTTCTCACTTCTCACTTCAATGCCGAATCCGGCATTGACCAGGTCCTTCCAGAAATGCGGATACGACTTGCTCACCACGTGCGGGTTGTTGATCAGCAGTCCCTCCTGCTTCTGGGCGTAGGGTGCGAACGCCAGGGCCATGCGATGGTCTTCGTAGGTGTCGATGCCCACCTCCAACTGAGGCTCGCAACGCTCACCGTCCCACAGCAGTTCACTATCGTTCTTATCCTTCAGCACGTAACCCAGTTTTCGCATCTCCGTCTTCAGGGCCGCGATACGGTCCGTCTCCTTGATCTTCAGCGTGGAGAGCCCTGTGAAGTGGAAGGGGATGTTCTTGGCGGCACAGGTCACCACGAAGGTCTGCGCCAGGTCAGGACAACTCACGAAGTCGTATTCCAGTTTCGGCACACAGCGGCCGCTCTGCTTCAGCGTCACCGTCTGCGGCACCCCACCCCGCTTCGATTCGAACTTCGTCTTCACGCCCAGCAGACTGAAGATATAGCGCGTGATGGAGTCGCCCTGTTTCGAGCCGTCCATCAGTCCCGTGAGCCTGATCTCCGACTCAGGATCGTCGTTCAGTGCCATGATCTCGTACCAGTAACTCGCACCGCTCCAGTCGTTCTCTATAAAATAGGCACGATCCTTGTAGGGCTTGGGCATCACGGTGATGGTATCAGCCGATGTCCATTCCGCATCCGCACCAAACTCATTCATGGTCCACAGCGTCAGGTCGATATAGGGCTTGGAGATAATATCGCCTAACAGCCGTAGCGTCAGACCCTCTTTCAGCATCGGCCCGATCATCAGCAAGGCGGAGATATACTGTGAACTCACGTTACCGGGAATCTCCAGCAGTCCGCCATCGAGCGTCTTCCCCATGATGCGAAGCGGCGGATAACCCGCCTCACCCACATATTCTATATGAGCCCCGAGTTTCAACAGGGCATCCACGAGGATACCTATCGGACGATGCTTCATCCGCTCCGTCCCCGTCAATACGTGTGTGCCACGCATCACACTGAGGTAGGCCGTCATGAAGCGCATCGCCGTACCGGCGGCCTTGATGTTGATCTCCTCCGGCATGTAGCGCAGGGCATCGATGATGACCTCCGTATCGTCGCAGTCGCTCAGGTTCTCTGGCAGTTGCCTGCCCCCACTGAGGGCATAGATGATAAGTGCACGGTTGGAGATGCTTTTTGAGGCCGGCAGACCGATGGTCGCATCCAGACGCCGGGGAGCCGTAAGTCTATATTGTTCCATGTTTGTTCATCAAAATTTGCAAGTGCAAAAGTAATCATAATATTCCGAACGACAAAATATGGCCCCTCAAAATTGTGATAATATAACTAAAAAGAAAAAAGTTTGCAGAAAATTTGGTGGTTTCGCAAAAAGTGTGTACCTTTGCACCCGCATTCGACAAACAAGGGTCGGTGCCAAGCAAAAGTGTTCGGGATTTAGCGCAGTTGGTAGCGCACACGTCTGGGGGGCGCGAGGTCGCTGGTTCGAGTCCAGTAATCCCGACAACACAAAAGAAAGGAATCCCCGCCACTTGGCGGGGATTCTTTGTTTTATCAAACTTTGACGATATGAATGCGATATTCCGGCGTACGGAACTGCTGTTGGGCGAGGGAAGACTGAGATTGATTTTTGAGAAGCGCGTAATCATCTTCGGCGTAGGGGGCGTAGGCTCCTGGTGCGCCGAAAGTCTCATACGCTCTGGCATCCAGCGACTGACAATTGTCGATTCCGACCGTGTGTGCATCACGAATATTAACCGCCAACTGATGGCCACCAGCAAGACAGTGGGCCAGGTGAAGGTGGAGGTGCTTAAGGAACGTCTGCTCAGCATCAACCCCAAAGCCGAGATTACGGCCCTGCAACAGATCTTCTCCGAGGAGACGTCCGCGAGTTTCGACATCGCCAGTTACGACTATGTGATCGATGCCATCGACTCACTGAAGGACAAGGCGCTGCTCATCCTGATGGCGACGGACGCTGGTGTGGGTTTCTTCTCGTCGATGGGGGCCGCGCTGAAGATGGATCCTACGCGGATCAAGGTGGCTGAGTTCTGGAAGGTACAGGGCGATCCGCTGGCCCGTGCCCTCCGCAAGCGTTTCAAGCGCGACGGACATTATCCGAGACACAAGTTCCTGTGCGTCTATTCAGATGAAATGCTAGAGAATCAGGGGCACAACGCCACCTGTGGTACAGACCAGTGTATGTGTCCGAAAGCCCAAAACGGGCCTGGCAATCCCGCGCTACTCAATCATGAATGGTGCTCATCGAAGGCCCAGATCAATGGCACATTGGCCCACATCACCGCTATCTTCGGGTTCATGCTGGCCGGTCTGGTCATTCAGGATATAACAAAAAATTCCGAATACCATGCTTTATTCGGGAAAATTGCTGTACCTTTGCACGAAAAAACAGAGAAAAGATGATTGTCTGCATCGCAGAGAAACCGAGCGTGGCTCGGGATATCGCACGCATCCTGGGGGCGAACAGTTCCCATGAGGGCTATATGGAAGGCAACGGCTATCAGGTGACGTGGACCTTCGGCCACCTGTGTACGCTGAAGGAGCCCGGCGACTATACCCAGGCGTGGAAGCCGTGGGCCCTGACGCAGTTGCCCATGATCCCGCAGCGCTTCGGCATCAAACTCATCCCTGACAGGGGCATTGAAAAACAGTTCGCTATCATCGAGCGACTGATGCAGGCCGCCGACGGTATCGTGAACTGCGGCGATGCCGGACAGGAGGGTGAACTCATCCAGCGTTGGGTGATGCAGAAGGCACAGGCCAGTTGTCCTGTGAAGCGCCTCTGGATCTCGTCGATGACCGACGAGGCCATCCGCGAAGGCTTCGCTAACCTGAAGGACCAGGGCGACTACCAGCCGCTCTACCTCGCCGGACTCTCGCGCGCCATCGGCGACTGGCTTCTGGGCATGAATGCCACACGCCTCTATACGCTGAAATACGGACAGAACCGTCAGGTGCTCTCTATCGGACGGGTGCAGACCCCTACCCTCGCCCTCATCGTGAACCGCCAGAAGGAGATCGAGAACTTCAAGCCCGAGCCCTACTGGGTGCTGGCCACGGTATATCGCGACACCACTTTCACGGCCACGAAGGGAAAGTTTACCTCGAAGGAAGAAGGCGAGAAAGCCTTCGAGACCATTGAGGGCAAGCCGTTCACCGTGACGAAGGTGGAGAAGAAAGAGGGTAAGGAACAGCCGCCACAACTCTACGACCTCACCTCACTGCAGGTGGATTGCAACCGCAAGTTCGGTTACTCAGCGGAGATGACGCTCAACCTGATCCAGAGTCTCTACGAGAAGAAATACACCACTTATCCCCGTGTGGATACGCAATACCTTTCGGACGACATCTACCCCAAGTGCCCGCAGACGCTCAACGGCTTGTTTCAGACGACGTTCGGCGGAGTAGCACCCTATGCGGAGTTCATCAAGCCCATCGGCGGCAAGGCACTGAAGAAGTCGAAGCGCGTGTTCGACACCTCAAAAGTGACCGACCACCACGCCATTATCCCCACAGGCGTGGTTCCCACGAGCCTGACGGATGCCGAGCGCCATGTGTTCGACCTCGTGGCCCGTCGCTTCATCGGTGTGTTCCTGCCCGATTGTAAATTCT
>FLNY01003782.1_pt1 | contig 28997 bp, 19 predicted proteins | sample 1140381 | NCBI WGS metagenome assembly FLNY01 (sample SAMEA3878172, study PRJEB12797) | bioreactor metagenome | biome: Moose rumen | place: Sweden | collected 2011-10 | reverse complement strand
CCTACGTTACGCCCTCCGAACATATTGAATCGGTAGGTGAAGGTGAGCATGCCATACGAGGTGATGCGGTCGCTGTCGCTGTCGGTGCGGGCCGTAGCACTGATGTTGCGGCTCACCATATCGCGCTGGCCGAGGATGTCGTTCCAGCGGAGCGTGAGGATGGCCTGACGCCTCTTGAGGAAAGAATACGAAGCCTGAGCGTTCCATATCCACTGGTTGGTGTTCATGACATCGTCGGCATAGCCTCTGCGGCTCTGCTGGTTGATGTCGGTGGAAAGGTTCAGGCCAAACCAGAAGTTGTAGATGGCACCAAGACCGTAGGAGTAGTTGTAGGTGTCGAGGTTCGAGGCTGCCGTCGCAGTGGCGCGGTGCCGCTGGTAACCGAAGTTGGCTCTCAGGTTGAGTTCAAAGTTATCCTTTGAATAGCGAGTGCCATCTTCGTCCTCGGGTCCGCGGTCATATTCATCGCGGAAGGATAATCGCAGTCCCTGGTTGACGTTGTTCGAGTTTACGACGTTTTTCACGGTATATCCTGCAGGGGCGCCCTGGGCCACGGCATCGGCGTTATTTGTCTGATAGACATATCCGTTGGCCGTGGTATGGTTATATGAAGTGTTTGTGTTCACGCGAAAGCGCTGGTCCTTGAAAGCCGTGTTGAAGTTGAAGTTAGTGCCGGCGTTCCAGTTGCCATTGATGTTCACAGGCATCGTCACGCGGCCGCCCGTTTGTTCGTTGTACTCGGTTCGGCTGGCGGTGGCGTTGCGCGTGGTATTGAAATTGGTATTGAAATTGTACGAGCGTTGGTAATCAGGCTGCGAGAGTCGCCACTCGATGCGTGCGTTGTGGTTGAACGAGGGGCTGAGTTCAGGGTTACCGAGCCGGATAGCCAGAGGGTTGGCATTGGAGAGCGTGTCAGGGATGAGATCCGTCAGGCTGGGCTGCCCTGTCTGTCCGCCGTAGCGAGCCTCCACCTGGTGCTGCCGCGTGAATCGGTAGCGGAAGTTCACCGTCGGCGACCAGTTGAAGAATGTGCGGCGCAGGTCGTAGTGCTTCCATCCCTTAGTGTAGTCCAAGGCATTCACCTGAGGCTGCAGGTTTACGCCCACGTTCAAGCGTATCTTCGAAGTGACCAGTCGGTACTGCAGTCGAATGTCGTGGTTCTGGTAGCGGTTCTCGGTGTAGTTGCACTGGGCGGTGTCGGGTGTTGCCCAGTCGAGGTGACCGTCGTAGTTGTCGATACCGAGGAAGTGCAGGTCAACGAAGGGGTCGAAGATGCTGGCCACGGTGCGGTCGCGGTCATTGAAGCGGTAGCTGTAGTTATACGAGAACTGCAGGAACTGCCCCGCAGCGATAGGCTCGGAGTAGGAGAACCGCGTCGAGACGTTGCGCCCTATGTTTCGCGAGTCGTCGTACTGTATCTTGTGGTAGACAGAGTCGCCGCCGGCGAGGGCCAGCAGCTGGTAATAGTCGATCTGCGAGTACGAACTTGAGTTGCCGTCGTTCTGGTTGAGCCCGCCATTGATGTTGAGCGTCACGTTGCGGCCGGGCTTCTGCAGGCGACGGTTGATCTGAACTGACAGGGACCCGCTGACGGCGTCGGAGGCGTTGCGATTGGCTCCCAGGTCATGGTTGACGCCTATGGCTCGCAGCTCCTCGAGCTGACGTAACGGGTCAGAGGCGAGGGTGTAAGGGTCATCGTTGAAGGTGGCGCTCTCGTTGCGTGAGTGGCTTCGGTTGCCGTTGATGCTGAACTGAGGCCTCAGCAGAATGTTGGTCATCGTGTCAGGCTTCCATTCTATGCGCCAGTTGGTGTCGAAGGCGTTGCTGTGGCTGCCGTTGCTGTTCATGCGGTTGCTGTAGGCAGCGTTGCGGTTTTCGAAGTTCTGAGAGTTGCTCCACGAGCGCCCCTCCGACTGGTTGAAGCGCCCCGAAGCCCCACCGTTCAGCTCCAGCTTGTCCCACTCCAGGTTCAGGCTGGCCGCCACGTCCTGGTTCTCCTGCATGCCGTTGCCGCGCGTGTTGTCGGCATTAGCGACGATGCCCGCCTTCTGCTTGTCGAGGAAGCGATAGACGTCGGCGTGAGCCGTGTAGCGCTCCTCGGTGCCGTAGCCTCCGGTGACGCGCCCGAACCAGCCTCGCCGCTTGTCCTTCTTTATCTCGAGGTCGAGCACCGTCTGCTCCTCGCCATCGTCGATGCCCGTGATGCGTGCCAGGTCGCTCTGCTTGTCGTAGGCCTTCACCTTATCCACTATCTCTGCCGGGATATTCTTGAGCACCAGCTGCTGGTTGTTGCCGAAAAACTCCTTGCCGTCGACAAGAATCTGGCGCACCTCCTTGCCGTTGTGGGTTATCTTGCCGCTCTCGTCGATGACGATGCCGGGCAGCTTCTTGATCAGCTCCTCCACCATCGCCCCCGGAGGCAGCGAGAAAGCCGCGGCATTATACATCACGGTGTCGTCCACGACGGTCATCTCGGGCAACTTACCTTCGACCACCGTCTCCTTCAGTAACGTGGCGTCCTCCTTCAGCAAGATGTCGTTGACCTTTTTGTTGCCGCCCTTGCCCGCCAGATTCAGGGCGAAGGACTGCGCCTTGAAGCCCATGAACGACACCTTCAGCGTGTACTTCCCCACGGGGACGCCCGGAATCATAAACTGCCCGTTGGCCTGAGTCTGACGGCCTGCCACGAGCTTACCCGTGCTGTCGTTCACCACGACGCTGGCGCCGGGCAGCCCCTTGAGCGTAGAGCTCTCATAGACGGTGCCGCGCACGTTGAACCATTGCGCGGCAGCGGGCACTGCAACAAAGAAAAAAGCGATGAGCGAGAGTGCCACCGCCAAAGGTCTATGGGAAGAATCCATCGGGGAAACTCTATTGTTTAATGTTTGCGTCTGGTTTTATGACAAAACTGCAACAATAAAGTTTAAGACCCTCAGTGAAAAATCTACTGATGACAAATAATGACTATTCGAGCCAGAACGAATGAAGGAAAGCAATGACGGCCACGGCAGTAGCTTTACTTATCACTCAGAAATAAAATGTTTTAATTCAGACCAGAATTCAGCCGAGGGGCATTACAATTGATAAGCGGTAATATACCTTAAGCCTTTTCCACAAAACCCTTAAGCCTTTTCCACAAAACCCTTAAGCCTTTTCCCAAAAACCCTTAAGCCTTTTCCCAAAAACCCTTAAGCCTTTTGCCCGGAACCCTTAAGCCTTTTGCCCGGAACCCTTCGCTCGGCGCTTGCGACGCTTCTTCGAGCGAAGCGAGTCTGAAGAAGCCTTCTTGCTGAAACCCTTGGCTCCTTCGGCAAATACGTCTGCAGACGTTTGCCTGCACATGCGGAAGCAGAAGCAAATTCAACCGGCTGTGTGGGCCGATTCGACCGGATGCCAAGCCACATGTGTCTACATCTTCGAAAATTGATGACTGCAACTTCAGCCACGAGCCTCTTCGCAATAAACGTTCCGACGGCGCCTGCGGCCTTAGCAGGAGTCTGGAGTCATGTTTGAACAACAATATTTTTCTATCATCTGAATTGCCTTAGACAGAAGAATTCACATGAAAAATTTTCTCTGCTCGCCATATTATCTTACCTTTGCAGCTGAAACAAGAACATGCGTTATGAGTAAGATTGCAATCTACACGCTCACGTCGGAGCTTCACGACGAGCAGGCCGTGGAGGCCTTGACAAAGGATTTTCTTTCCTCCGTCCGTGCCGACTATGATTTCTGCGGCAGCGACTTCAGCAGCTATGGCTGCCGCGATCTCGACCTTATCTACATCCGCACGGGCGGCACCGAGGGCGCGTTCAGACGCCTGCTGCCCGAGCTGCAGGCACGCTCGCGGCGGCCTTTCTACCTACTGACGTCTGGCAAGAGCAACTCGCTGGCTGCCTCGATGGAGATTCTCTCGTTCCTCAGACAGCAGGGCCTGGCCGGCGAGATTATCCACGGGCAGACGAACTTCGTCAACGAACGCATCGCCTTGCTGGCCAAGGCCGAGGGTGCACGCAAGAGTCTGCAAGGCTGCCCGCTGGGCGTTGTAGGGCAGCCTTCCGACTGGCTTATCTCGAGCCATGCCGACCGCGAGAAGGTCAGGGCTGCGCTCGGCATTGAGATTGTGGACATTGAGATGCAGGAACTCTTGGACGAGATAGCTGCCACGCCGCTAAATGAGCAGGTGCCGCTGCCCGCCCTCTCGGACAAGATACGACAGGCGCTGCCGGGCGCTTTTCAGATTTATGAAGCTCTGAAGAACATCGTCGGCAGGCACGCCCTGCAGGGCTTCACGCTCCGCTGCTTCGACCTCCTCACGGCAGTGCACAACACCGGGTGCCTGGCTTTAGCTCAACTGAACGCCGAGGGCATCGTGGCGGGCTGCGAGGGCGACATTCCTGCCATGCTCACGATGGCGGTGGCCAAAGCGGCCACGGGCGTCAGCGGCTTTCAGGCTAATCCCGCACAGATTGATGCCGTGACGGGCGAGCTACTCTTTGCCCACTGCACCATTCCGCTGAACATTATCGAGCGCTATGAACTCGACACCCACTTCGAATCGGGCATCGGAGTCGGCATCAGAGGTTGTATGAAAGAAGGACCGGTGACGGTGGTCAAGCTCGCTGGCGACCTGTCGCGCTGCTTCATTGAGGAAGGGACACTGCTCAGGAATCAGTCGAAGCCCGACCTCTGCCGGACGCAGATGGTGGTAAGGCTGGCGTCGGCTGAGAAGGCAAAGTATTTCCTTACGAATCCTATCGGCAACCATCACATTATTCTTCCCGGCCACCACAAACAGTTGCTCGAAGAGATCGTGAGCGGAAGCCGCTGACCGCCCCGCGTCGCTCGGACATCAGCCCAGCACGACGTCGAGCACCATCATCAGCACGAAGCCTACGGCGAAGCCAATGGTGCTCAGGTTGCTATGTTCTCCCTCAGAGGCTTCGGGAATGAGCTCTTCGACGACGACGTAAAACATGGCACCGGCAGCGAAGGCCAGCAGATAAGGCAGGGCGGGCGTCATCAGTGATGCTAGCAGCACTACGGCCAGTCCGCCCAAGGGCTCCACGGCACCGCTCAGGCTTCCGATGAGGAACGAGCGCCACTTGGAGTTGCCGGCAGCGCGCATGGGCATGGATATTATGGCGCCCTCAGGCACGTTTTGGATTGCGATGCCGATGCTGACGGCCAGGGCATCGGCCACCGACAGCCCTACAGCGCCCTGCTCGGCACCGGCAAAGACTACGCCTACGGCCATGCCCTCGGGCAGGTTGTGGATGGTGACGGCCAAGGCCAGCATAGCTGTTCGCGAGAGATGCGAGCGGGGGCCTTCGGGCGCTGCGGCACCGAGATGCAGGTGGGGCGTCAGCTCGTCGAGGGCCAGCAGGAAACCTATGCCGAGCAGGAAACCGGCAGCAGCAGGCACTACGGCCCACGCCCCACTACCCTCCTCCATCTCCATGGCTGGAATGAGCAGCGACCACACGGAGGCTGCCACCATCACGCCGGAGGCGAAGCCGAGGAGCGTTTTCTGCAGGCGGGCTGACATCTGGTCCTTCATCAGGAAGACGAAAGCCGCCCCGAGCATCGTACCAAGCAAGGGGATGAGCAAACCTATGATGATAGACAAGAGCATTGGTGATTCTACTTGTGGAAGCTATGCCGCTGCGCGGCGAAGATAAAGGGAAGTTAGCCGCTGTGCGGCGAAGTTAAAAGAGATACCTTTGTCCCTTGAAGCATTCAGCGCACAGAACATTTGTCTTTAACTTCCGTGGCCTAAGGCCACATAACTTCCTTAACTTCTTTCGCTCGACCTCTGGTCGCTCCATACTTGGAGAACTTCCAGAACAACCGTAACTTCCGTCAATATTAAATAGTAAATAGCTAAATGCTTAGACTTGCGTGAACAGCCAGTTTTGGGCTCCGATGCACTCGATCATATCCAATGCGCCCTGACTCCAATAGAGGTCCTCCTCCTCGTCGGCAAGGTAAGCCTTCATGATGTCGTAGGTCGTTGGGTCATCCTTGACGGTCTCCATGCACTTCAGCAGCAGCTCCACGCCGGGGCTTTGGATAGCAAGGTCTGCCTTCACATATTTGATGGGGTTCTTGATGAGCTCGCGCTCCTTCATGCCCTCAAACTTCACTTCGCCGCCGAGGTCCAGGATGCGCTCGGTGAATTTCTCGACCCAGCCCATCTCCTCTGAGAAATGGTCGATATACTTCTGTCCGAGCTTGGTGAAGCCCTGCGACTTGAAGATCAAGCCCTGCTGCTTGTGGACCATGGCACCTTCTGCGAGATGAGTTACGAAAAATTGCAATGCTTCGATTGATTTCTTTGCTTCCATATTGTGATTTAATGATTTAATTGTTATTAGAATTTATGACGTTTCGTCAATCTTTTTTCATTTCGCGCTGCAAAGTTACAACAAAAGTCTGTAATGAAAGACGGATTTTATAAGATTAACGCAGAAAGCACGTAAATAAAGGGCAAGACGGGACATAACGACGCACCTCTCACCACCCGTTTCTGATTCCGCAAATTGCTATATTTTGCATAGCGACAGAACCAGGAAAAGATAGTAGTTTTGCAGCCGGAATTAAAAAAGCGAGTAAGAAACATGAGCAGAAGCACATTTTCGGTACTGTTCTCCGTGAACAGAGGTAAGGAAAAGAACGGCGTAGTGCCAGTAATGGGCAGGGTTACGATTAATTGTACCCAGAGCCAGTTCTTCGCAAGCGAAGCGGCAGAGCCGAGCGCAGTTGTAAGAGAAGTATTCCGTTGACCCTATGGGATGCAAAGGGCCGCTCGAACTCCGTTCGCTTTGCCCAGCAAAGAACTGTGCCTAAGGACGGAGCAAGGAAGCCTTGCAGTTGAACCGTGACCTTGACCGCTCGGCGACGAAGGAGACGCTTGCAAGGCAAGAACATCAAGGCGCAGATCATCAAGCACTACCAGCATCTGGCAGACCGTGAGGCATTCGTGACGGCAGAGATGGTACGCAATTCCTATCAGGGATTCGGCAGCGAGTATGAGACACTGCTCAACGCATTCGACAAGGACATTGCCAGTTTCAAGAAGCGTGTCGGAAAAGATAGGGTTATCAGTACCCTATGGGCAATGCAACTCTCCAGAAAGTGCGGCTTAAACCAAAACTCCAAACCTTGGTCAGTCTTATAGCGCATTCCCTGCACTCCCATAGCGTCCTGGTCCACGGCTATCATCTCGGCGTTCATGAGGATGGCTTTGGTCTGAGGGATCATAGAGCGCAGATCGTTGCCAAGGATGAGCGGCGAAGCCATCATACACCACATCGAGAAATGTGCCCTATCCTCGTTGACGGTCATGCCGTTGCCGACTTCAAGCATGTCAGGATCGTTCCAATGACCAGGACCGGCATACTTGCGCAACGGCTCATTCAGGCGGATGCACTGCATGACACCGATGTCGGTGAAACCCTGAGGATGCACGCGCGTGGAGTCGAAATTACACCCAATATCAGGCCCTATACGCCAGCTGTGGCCTATGTCGCTTGCCCAGAGCCAAGGCTTGTTGCTGCCCCACTCGCACATGCTGAGGAATATCGGTCGGCCCGACGCACGGAGAGCATCACTTATGAGCCTATAGGCGCCGCGAGCATTGATGTTAGTCGTATTACACCAATCTTCTTTCAGGTAGTCGACACCCCAGCGAGCATACTGCAGTGCATCTTGGTATTCATGGCTGAGGCTGCCAGGACGCCCGGCACAGGTGGCTGTGCCGCAGTCGCTATATATGCCGAGCTTGAGACCGCGAGCATGGACATAGTCAGCCAGCGCCTTTATTCCGCTTGGGAAGCGCTTGGGATCTGCCTGTATGAAACCATCGGCATCGCGCTCGCCATGCCATGCCAGCAGTCGTCCAGATTGAGATAAACATAACCTGCATCGCGCATGCCGGTCTCTACGAGGGCATCGGCAATACCACGGATCAACTCCTCATTGATATTTCCGGCAAATTTATTCCAGGTGTTCCAGCCCATTTGTGGGCAATCACCTATCTCGCTCCATTTCTGTGCCATTATGCCATGACAGGAAACAAGGCAAAGGATGATCAGTGCAATCTTTCTCATTGTGTATAGGAGGTTTGATGTTTTGTCCGTGACAAGTAGGGATGACGACTACGGCGAGTAACAATCACTTCAGGTAGTCCTCTATGAATGCCTCGCGCGGATGGAGGTAATGCTCACGCCAGTAAGGAGCAATGTCGCCCGAGGGCCAGGCATGAGTACGGAATGGGACGCAGTTGACGGTCTTCTTGCCCTTGGCACCATTGAGCGATGCCCAGATGCTGGATGGCGGGCAGGTCGTGTCGATGAGTCCCATCTCGCAGTAGATCTCGGCTCGCGAATGGCGGATGAGCAGTGCCCCGTCGAAGTAAGGCAGCGTGGCATCCAGCATCGCGTCGCTGAGCTGTGGATGACCTTCGATGGGCTGCGGCCAACCGCTGCAGCGCCCCGAGCGAGCTCCGCCCAAGTCTTGCAACGCAGGCACGTTCAGCACGACGGCCGAGACCCGGCTGTCCAATCCGGCTGCGGCCACGGCCTGTCCACCGCCCTGGCTCTCGCCGATAACGAGGATGCGCCGTCCGTCCCACTCAGGCTGGCGCGTCATGAACTCAATCGCACGCAAGAGGCGCAGGTACATGCCTCGGAAGTAGTAGGTCTCGCGGTCGGCGGCATTATGGTCGAAGTAGTTGCGCAGCATGCCGTTCTCCAGCATGCGATAGTAGTCGTCGCTCTGCCCGTTGAGCATGCCATGGGCATTGAGGTCCAGGCTGAGCGCGCCGTTCGCCATCGCGGCATTACCGATGCACTCGGCGACCTGGCAGCGGCACCAGTTGCCGGCGACGCCCGCCGCGCGGCACAGGATGATAATCGGCAGCGAACGCTTCTTGGCCCCCACGGGCTTGGACATATAGGCACGCACGGGGGCAGGACCGAGGCAGTTGATCTCCACGTCCTGACAGATGTACTTGCCCGCGTACTGCTCTGGCACGTCGAGCGCCGTCGTCTTCACTTGCATTGGCAAGGCCTTGAGCAGCTCCTTCTGATTCTCCCAATACTCCATCAGGTCTGCCGGTTCATCGTAGCCAGCTCGGAAACCTTCAGGAGCTACGACATAACCAATGGCAACAAGCTTACCTAAACGTTCCTTGATCTCAACGCTGACGGCACAGGTGCTGTCCAAAGCCTGATCCAGCACTGTGAAGTCGCAGGCTGCGGGCAAGAGGCCGAACTCGCGGACTAATTGATTATTATGGTACACGCGCACGAAAAGCGAATCTAAAGGTACATTGTCGGCATGGCAGCTGACGACGGCGTGCTCGCCCTTGGCAAAAACACCTTCTTCCTTATTGATAGTGAGTGTATATGTCCCGGAACGGTTGACCTCGTCGCGCGTCAAGATGAGCTCCTCTGATAGGAACTGCTTCCAGAAAGCATCATTATTCTGTCGGCTAAACACAAAAGGAGTGGTCCAGGGCGCTACGAAGAGCCAGCGAGCATCGTCATCTTCCATAGCGGCAGCACCGGGCACACAATCGCACTCGGCCAGTGCCAGCATCTTCGTCGGGTATTTGTTCCGCAAGAGGTCGAACTGCTTCTTGAAGGAGCCATGCTCGGAAGCAACTCGGTACTGGTCGCGAGCCACGATGTCTACATATTCATCGCCGGGGTACCAGTCGTCATCATCCAGCTCTGAAGTCCAGATGTAAATAAGGTTATGCACTCCACGCTCCAGAAGGTAACGCTGAGCATAGAGGTAAAGCTGCTTGAAAGCCTCAGCTCCATCGCTGCCCCACCAGAACCATGCCTTGCCGCCGCGATTAGTGTTACCCGCCGCCTCGTGGAAAGGTCGCCAGAGGATGGGGATTCCCTGCGCCTGATAATGAAGAAGGTAGCGCACGATGGTGTCGAGATTCTCGTTGATGATGCGGTGCTCCTGCGTGCCGGGCTGCAGAGCTCGACGTGGCGAGAAACGGGTGAATGGTCTGTGGCCTTCAGCCCCTGTTGCTGTATAAAACGCAAAACCGTCCTTAGCTGACAGGTCGGGGCTGACGGGAACGCTCCAGTGCCAGATAAAGCCTACGATGCCGCCTGCGTCGTTCCACTCCTTGGCCGTGGGCCGCATGTAGTCGAGGCCAGGCTGGCGGAAGTGCTGGAAGTCAAAGATATTGACGGCCGGGTAACGGCCGGCACGCTGGCGAATGCCGTCGGCATCAGTGGTGTTGTAGTCCCATCGCGCCTGACAGCCTGAGAGCACCTGCTGCCCCCAGACCTTGTCGCGCAGGTAGCGATAGAGCTGAAGTGTGGGCCCCGTGGCCTCGCGGTCGACGAGCTGCGGCGTGATTGCACTCTGAGCTGCGACGGTAATCAGTGAAACCGCCAGAGCCATCGCAAATGACAAGAAGAAGCGTTTAGGGTTTACCATTTACAATTTACTATTTACAAGTTCTTATTCAATCACCGACAGGCGCTATCTTGAGATTATCGAAGTAAGGAGTGCAGACGCGGCGCTCCTGCAGGGGTGCCATCAGACCGGCCATTCCGCGGAGGTAGCGGTCGGAGGTGGCCGTGACGACCTGCTGCCCGTCGACATAACCTGTAAGCGTAGTGCCTTGCATACGCAGGCGCAGGCTGTGCCACTTGCAGGGCCGTATGCCCTCAACATGAGCGCTGTCGAGCACGAACTCTCCACCTACTTCCATGTCTTTGCGGGCACGGATGAGAGCCTGCTGCTCGGCATCGCCGATGAGCTCCTGCTTGTTGCGCTTGCCGCAACTCATGACGAGGCTGGCGCGCCCCTGGTCGTCGAGTTTCAGGTAGTAGCCCTTGACCCACACGCCGTAGCCCGTGCCTACGTCGATGAGGCGCCCCATCACGGCAGCCTCGTCCTGCGGATTCAGGTAGACATCGGCGCTGACCTCATAGTCGCGCCAAGCGGAGTCGCCAACGATGGTGTAGTGGTGCCATTCGGGTGCCCAGCTGATGGTGTGGTCGCCCACGACCTGGCGCACGCACTGCCCTTGGCGGTCAGGGCGCTCGGTGAGTTCGAAAGCGCCGATGATGTCTGCCAGATAGTTGGGCAGGTAGCCATATGCCGAAGCTGGCTGATAGTGCTCGAAGTCGTCAGCATAGGGGAATGGGAAGGGTTTAGAGGCAGGTACGTCGGCAAAGGAGCCTTTCTGCTGTCCGCGAGTTGTGGAGAGAGAGTAGACGGCGCTGGGTTCTAGCGTGACCTCGAACCGGCCGCGACGGGGATGTATGTCCTGTTGACGCTCGAAGAGCTGTCCGGGCTTGCTGCGCCATACACAGAGATCTGCACGGCTCATGCCCTTAGCGGCCTCGAACTTCAGGGTCTGAAGTGCCGTGGCATCCTTGGTCTCGACGATGATGCTATAGTCACCTGTTGAGGGGTCGCGCATAGTGATGACGGAGCCTCCACCGGGCAGTTTACAGCAGGCTGGATCTACGTATCGCCAGCCTATCTGTGTGAACTGGCCGTAGTGGGCATAGCCCCACAGCGACTCGCGCACGCTGTAGTGCCCGCTCCAAGGCTCATGGGCAATCATCATGGCAGGGTCAACGCCGTAGGGTTCCAGAGGATAGACGGCAGCGATGTCGTACCAGTTGATGACGCGTGTGGCGCCGCTGATGATGTAGTTCTCGTTGAAGCACTTGACGATGGTGATGAGCACGTCGAAGCCCTTGCGGTAGACATGATCCTCGCTGTTCCAAATGGGTTTTCCTAACGCCTCAGCGGCAGCGCGCTGCTCGGGAGTGAGCTGTATCTCGCTGAAGGTGTGGGCGCTGACGGCATCGAGGGCGGCAGCCAACTCTGGGTCGCGTTGCATCTCGGCGAGGAAATCCATTTTGCCTCGGCCCCAGTTATCGAAGCCGTGGAGCCTCACGTTACGGAAGCCGCGCTCGTTCATCGTGCGGCGCAGACGTTTGGCGAAGTCGTAGTTGTATCCCTTCTCGTTGTGGCAGCCCAGGGCGTCGAGCTCTAAGCCATAGTGCTCGCGCAGGCCGGTGAGCCAGTCAACGTAGTAGTCGGCCATCTCCTGCGACCAGATATCACCAACCCACGCGGGCGCGCTCCAGCCTGTCGCATCAATAGCCAGCTGCGGGTTGCGGCGCTTGGCCTCGGTCATCACCCACCACATATAGCCGCGCTCATAGTTTGCGTCGCCACGGTAGTGGGCATGGGTTGGCATAGAGCCCTGCGTTGAGTTGCCATCGCCGGGAATCTCTACGAGCATGGTGCTGACGCTGGCCCCGAACTTAGGGCGGAAGACGAAGTCCAGTATCTGCGAGCGCTGCGGCTCAGGATAAGCACGCAGCAGCACGGAGGTGGCACCGCCGCCGTTGACTGCTCCGATGCCGTCGAACGCCTTGCCTGTGGCTGTAGGGCTTACCTGCATGACCTGAGCTTGAACGCCCGCTACCAAGAAAGCTGTCAGCATGAAGACTGAGAAGAAGATCTTTTTCATGAGATATACATTATTATATATTATCTTACGTAATATTTCTTACCGTTACGTATGACTAAGCCCTTCTGCCCTTGCTGCCACGGCAGTCCGTTGAGACCAAAGGATTTACTGTTCGACGACTTACTGTTCACTATTTCGTCGGCCTGAAGATCATTGATGCCCACGAACTCCTCTCGCAGAGCCTTGAAGCCGTCGCGGTCGAGGACATAGTCCTGTGCAAATGCATCTTTCCACCAGGCTGCATTGCAGCTGCTGTGGTCGGTGCTCTTGAACTCCGCGCTGCTGGGATTGTTGGTACGATTGTAGTCATACCAAGGCGCAAAGAAGAGCCACCTGGCCTTCACCCGCCATTGCAAACTGATCTTAGGTACGTTGCCGCATTCGGTCAGCGCCACCAGCTTTGTAGGTGATGCCTTAACTAGGAAGTCGTAGCAGGTGGAGTAGATATTGGTAGCACTATCGTTGTTGTAGACATCGATGCTGACGATGTCTACATAGTCGTCGCCGGGATACCAGCGGTAGCCGTCGCTGTAGGGCTGGTTCCAAGCGGCCGCCTGTGTCCAAACCCAGATGAGGTTGTCGAGTTTGTGGTAGTTCACCAGCCGGTCGTACATGACACGCCAAAGTTCGTTGCATGCCTCGGGGTCTCTACCCCACCAGAACCACATCCCGCCAGCCTCATGCAGGGGGCGCCAAAGCACTGGAATCTTACGATTCTTCAGCAGTCTCAAGAAGGATGCTATCTGGTCGATATCCTTAAGCATCTGTTTATACTCCGAGGATTGAGGCTCAAAGATTTTACGTACGTCAAAGGTCGTCTTGTCCGCTTCAGAACCATAATAGAAGGAGTACTCTCCACTCTGGTTAGCGGGCACATTCCAGTGCCACATGATGAGGATTAGACCTCCCTGACGATGCCAGTTGCTGACCTCTGTTACGTTAGTGTAGTCTATCCACCCGCCTTTTGAGGAGAAGGGGTGATGGAGATAATCCATGCAGTTTAGCGCTGGCCATTTTCCCGTGTGCTGATACACCCATTGGGCCTCATTGAAGTTCCAGTTGACGTTGGCCGTTGTGCCTGAGAGTATTTTCTGACCTTGAATGGTGCGCAGCAACTGCAGCAACTGCTCTGCCTCCGCTGAGCGCTGAGGTTCATTCTGGGCTATTGAGCCACAGATTGAAGCCACGAGGAGCAAGACAGCAGACAAAAATCTTTGCACGTTCATAATAGCAGATTTATTAAATTAAACGTTTTTCCGCTGCAAAGATAAGGTATAAAAGAGCTTTTGCTATGACACTATTTTAACTTATGATGATATAATGATTACTCAACTTTCGCTTGTTATGGAAGTTGAGATGATTATTATACCAATACTTTATATTTCTTGTAGTACTCGCGGAACTCCTTCGGCGAGCAGTTTTTCTTGCGGCGGAAGAGGCGGTTGAAGTTGGAGAGCGTGTTGAAGCCGCAGTCGTAGCATATTTCGGCCACGGTCTTCTCGGTGTCGACGAGCAGCCGGGCGGCCGACCCGATGCGCGTGTCTACTATATAATCGGATAGCGTGCGACCTGTTCGCTGGCGGAAGAAGCGTGAGAAGGCTACCGGCGTCAGCTCCAGCGGCAGACCGTCGGCCGTGATGCTCCAGTAGACGCCGCCGTATTCGCGGTCGAGGAAGTGGCGTAGGATATAATCCTTCGTCCGCGTAGCGGCAGCAAGATAGTCGGCGCGCCCCACTACGCGGTAGGCAGCAGAGAACGCCCACAGCAGGCGACAGTACAAGACGGCTCCGCGGGGCGCATCCGGCACAAGCTCATAGCGCCCCGTCATGCGCCCGTACCAGCCTCCGCGCTCGAAGTCCTGCATCCTGCTCAACCAAAACGGCAGGATATTCTCGGTCAGACACACGGCGGCGTCGACCTTCAGAGGTTGCAGGATCTTTTCGTCGTTTCCTTTCATTTCTTCAAGAATGCACTGAAGCCTTCTGGATTCTATTCTTTACTCAACTTTCGCAAGTTCAAGTTTCGTTAGATGTCAGGTTATTAGGTCGCTTCGCTTTCAGGTTTTAAGGTGATAATAGCATCCTCACTGATAGGAAAAACATATATCACCTCACAACCTCATCACCTTATAACCTTACTACCTTATAACCTAAGAAGTTGAGCACATGCGAAACTTCAATTCTTTAGTTTCTGCCACAAAACTACACCTTTTTCTCGAAACGAAAGCACTTAAGCACAAAAAATCGCACCTGAGTGCCTGAATTTTCGATCCCAGCAGCTCCTCCCTCGGCTGAGAGGATGCATAATCTAACACGCCAGCCTGGTGCTCTCGGGCACCAGGCTGGCGTGTTTTGTTTTGATGACCTTCGTAAGGAGTGAATTAGCCGGCGGCAGGGGGGAGACTTAACGTTTGTCGGGCAGTCCATAGTCTGCCCACCGCTCTTGCGGGTATCTGTTCTTTATTATCAGCTTCTGGGTCTGATACTTATCCTTAATACCGGCAAGAAGGTCATTCATGCGTTTTACTTTGGGCCCGAGTTCTGCCCGCAGACGCTCGCAGTCGTCGCTGGCTTCTTCTACTGCTTTCAATTCCTTCTCCAATGAATCCAGCTCAGTAAGGGTGATGCCGCCGCCACCTTCATGGATGTGCTTTCGCAGGCCTTCAATCAGATTGCGACTTTTGTCAATTTGGGTTTGTACGGTCTTCGTCATAATGAATGATTTTTATGGGTTAAACTCTTGTTCCTGACAATGCAAAGGTACAAAAAAAGCTTGAGAAAGCATCAGATAAGCATACGCCATTTTTATGTTTTTTTAATTGCCTAACGGCTTCCTTATTAACATTCATTTGCATTCCTTTCTGCCCTAAGAATCTCCTTTCTTCTTCGTCGCATCAGCATCCTAATCCCCACGACTGGCCATGTCGGGAAGCGGCGAGCCCCTTTGCGCACCATGGGAATATCCCAGAGCAGGAAGGCGATGGCGAGGAAGCCGCCAATATAAAGCACCCAACCGTAGAGCTGCTTGATGGTCACGGCCATCATGTCGGGGATGAAGCCTTCCATCCAAGCGCCTACATCAAAGGGCGCGGACGTGAAGGCGGGCATGTCCAGATAGGCGGTGTAGCGCAGGATGTTGTCGGCCATATAGTAGCGCAGCCCCCAGGCATAGAGGGCGCAGCCGATGACTCCACCGATGTACATGTGCATGAAATTGAAGACGGAGAGCGACTGGAAGAAGTGCTCGAAGGTCATGATCTCGTGCAGGCTCCACATGAACGATATGCTGAGCACGGCATAACCGAAGCCACGGAAGGCCAACGGCAGGCTCAGCACCTCGATATTGATATGATCGGCCACGAGGAAATAGAAGCCGGCGGCGTAGAGCGTCACACCGATGAGGCCGATGGCGATGAGCTTATAGACATTGAAACGCCACACCTTCAGCCACAGCCACGAGAGCAGACAGCCGCAGTAGATACCCGGCAGCGCCCACAGCGTCAGGCCGCGCGAGGTGATCATCTCATAATCCATGACCTCTTCGTAGAACACTTCTTCCAACACATGCTCTGAGGCCAGCAATCCTTCCACGACGACGATGAGCAGAAGGATAGGCACGAGGTGGCGATAGGTCCACATCTTAGGTTCGAAGTATGGTTGCTGTTTCGTCCACATGCGATGCAGGCAGCCGCCGAGGGTGATGAGGGAGGTGCCGGTGAGCATGCGAATCGTAGGCGAATGCCACCAATCGAGCCAGTCGCCATAGTTGAAGATATAGGCGATCTGCAGGCCCAGCAGACTCCAGAAGCCCGCTCCCAGCCAGTCGATACCCTTCAGCGGAACGCGCTGCGGCATAGGGCACCAAGGCTTCGTCAGGAAGAGCTGGATGCAGACGACCAGCATCATCAGGCCGATGACGAACCAGTGGGAGGCGTACCAGTGGAGGTCGTGGGCGAAGAGGGCTGAGTACCACGCCTGAAGCTCGATGCTCGTCAGCAGGATGATGTGCAGGCAGGGGAAGAAGATGCCCATATCGCGCGTCGGCGTCATCCATAGCTGAATGTTCGACATATTCTCGAACGTGCCCTGTATCTTGGCCATACCGGCGACGAAGCACAAGGCCCACATCAGCGGCAGGAACGTGGTCTGCGTGAAGAGCCAGTTGCACAGCGCCAGCACCAGCGCCGACGTGATGAGTAGCGAGCGGTTGGTGAAGCGGAACTTCATGCGGAAGAGCACCGGGAACCAGATGGCCATGCCCGCCAGGTTGGAGTAAAGGCACATAGTGACATCCTCACGCATGATGGCCCTGCCGCCAATCATCTCGTTCAATGCGCCCAGATAGACACAGCCCGCCAGCTGGAAGCAGAAGGCTTGCAGGACGTAGATCCACGGCCGCATCCACGTAGGCACGAACGCGCGAAACATAGGCATGGCGAAGGGAGGTATCTTTTCTTCTTTCATTCGTAACAGTAGTTTTTAGTCGGAGAACCCAAGCACGTGGCCCGGAACAAGCAAGTGAGTTGATTGCACGATGATGATTCAGCAATTGCACGATCATCATCGTGCAAACTAAACATTTGGGTGCATTGAGCGTTTGAGCCAAGTGGAATGGCCAGTTTCAATACTCAACTTCACATTCCACGTTAAGTCCTGCGCGCAGTTTGGCCAGGTCTTCCTTCTTGTTACCTTCGAGGCTGATGCGGACAGGCACGCGTTGCTCCACTTTGACGAAGTTGCCCGTGGCGTTGTCCTGCGGGATGAGGCTGTAGGCGCTGCCCGTGGCATCGGAGATGCGTTCTACGGTGCCGGTGTATTCCACGTCGGGCACGGCGTCGGCCTTGATGCGCACCTTGGCTCCCACGGCGATGTGCGGCAGCTGCGTCTCGCGGTAGTTGGCCACGACCCAGAGGTCTGAGGCATCCACGATGTCCACCATCGTCTGGCCGGGCTGCACGAGTTGTCCCTCGTGGATCTCCTTGCGCCCGAGCACACCGTCGGCCGTAGCGGTGATGACGGTGTAGGAGAGGTTCAGGCGGGCAAGGTCGAGTTGGGCGCGTGCCACTTCAATGCCCGCTTCACTCTGCTGCAGGTGATGCCCCTGCTCGCTGCGCACCAGCGTCATCGAGTGGCGCTGACGGTTGGCGGCTTCGTAGCGGGCGCGGGCAGCGAGGTAGGCGGTATGGACGTTGTCCGCCTGCTGCTGCGTGACGCTCTGCTCCGCCAGCAGCTTCTGGAAGCGGGCATCCTCGCGCTGGGCGTTGTCCATCTGTGCCTTCAGCTCCTCGATGGTAGCCTCGGTCACGCCGATATTGCTGCTCGTGGTAGCCATGCCCGTCGTGGTGGCACGACTGCCAGCCTCAGCGTTGGCCAAGCCTGCCTCGGCTTGAGCAAGGGCCAGACGGAACTCGGCATCCTCGATGATGACGAGCGTGTCGCCCTTCCTGACGGGCTGAAACTCCTCGAAGCGTATCTCTTTAATGAACCCGGGCACGCGCGTGTTCACGGGCGTGATGTGCTGCCGCACGTGGGCATTGTCCGTCCATTCCACGTTGCCGAAATGGGCGAAGTTAAGGATGACGATGGCGGCACCTGTGATGAGCAGAGCCAGCACGATAAGGTTGTACATCCAGCGATAAATCTTTTTCTTTTCCATTATAGTGTATTACTCAAGTATTTCAGTTGATAATAGTTGTAAATCACGTTGATGCGGGCGCTGACGAGTGCCAGTTCGGCATTGAGCTTCACGTTGGCGGCATCGGTCATGTCGGTCACCAGCGCCAGACCGTTCTCGTAGCGGTTCTGGATGATGCGGTAGTTCTGCGCCGCCAGCTCCACGCTCTTCTCCTGTGTCCGCAGTTCGGTGAAGGCGGTGAGGTAATCGGTGTAGGCAGCCTGAATGGCGTTCTCAACGCCTTCTGCCGCCACGCGCTGCTCTTGCTGACTATGGACGAGGGCGGTACGCGCCTGACGCAGACGCTTGTTGTTCTTCCATAGCGAGCCGAAGTTGTAGCTCACGCCGAGTCCAACGTACCAGTAGTTGATGTTCTTGTCCAACGTGGGAATCTCGAAGGTCACGGGGCCGTCGAAGTGGTCCTCAGCCACCAGTGCCACCTTCGGCAGCCGCTCCGAGCGCTCAAGCTGCACCTTCTGCTGGGCCATGCGGGTGCCAATGGCTGCTTTCTGCAAGCCTGTATGATGGGCGACAGCCGTTTGTTGCCAAGCAGCCTCGCCATCCTGCGAACACAGAACAGCCGAGAAATCGTCCTCAGGAAGGATGGCAACAGCGCTGTCCACGCCGAGTGCCGTAGCCAGCTGATGGGTGATAATGCGCTGAGCGTCCTCCACCCGGGCACGTCCAAGCCTCAGCTGCTCCAACTGCAGTTCGTGGCGAGTGATATCGTTCTCCAAGGCTACGCCCTGTTCGGCACGGCGCCGCGTCTGAGCAATCAGCGTCTCTGCAAGCGCGATGTTCTGGCCGAAGACCTTCTGCTGGTTGCGCAGGTTGTGGAGCTGGAGGTAATGGCCCGTAAGCAGGAAGCGCACGCGTTGGCGGTTCTCCTCATCCTCCGTCTCGGCCATCGACTTGCCGAGTTTAGCCAGACGAATGCCGCTGGTGATGGCGCCTCCGCTGTACACCGTCTGTCGTGCCATCAAGGCGAAGTTGTTGCCGAAGTGTGGCGTGGCCGCCGTGAACTTGTTCTTCAGCGGACGATCCCAGATCTTCACGTTACCCATGTAACTCACCGAAGCCGTAGCCTCTACGTCGGGCCGCCAGGCCGCGCGCGCAGCCTCTATGCCGAGGGCGGCCTCGTCAACGGCTGTCCGTGCTGCCTGAATCGAAGCATTATGCACCTCTGCCGTCGCGAAGAGTTGTTCCAATGTCATCCTGAGCGGCTCCTGAGCCGAAGCACAGAGCACGCTGGCTGCAGCGAACGTCGCCGTCAGCCATCTTCTTTCGTGTATCATTTACTTACTTTGATTGATGATGCTTAGTCGTTGAAAGTTATGCCAGCGCCTGCCCTGGCCTTTGTCCTTCAACTACAACCTTGCAGGCTTTTTCTCATAAAACGGCAGCAAAGGTACGAAAAAAAACAATAACTTGTGACCTATATATATACTGGAAGCCCTATCACTTTTAACATCTTTTATAGTTTCGCGAAAAAAGAGAAGGCGGCATCTCAGCTACCCAGACGAAATGTGCTTTTAAGGGTATTGACCTTCGATGATTGTCTAATTTTTAGACGTTTTTCTATCCACAGCAGCAGAAAGTGGACAATAAGTCTTGACTGGAAGGCTGAAAAGTTCGTACCTTTGCAGCACAGATGAGTGAAAAGTGACAAGTGGAGAATAAGAACCACTTGACCTCTTCACCGCTCTCTCACCACTATAGTAACTTGAATTTTTCACTTTTCATTCTTCACTTTTCACTTAATATGAACTCTCTCTTCTACATGGCTCGTCGCTTCAAGACGGCCACCCTTCTGAACTTCATCGGTCTCACGGTGGCCTTCGCCGCCTTCTACCTGTTCATGACGCAGGTCGTCTATAACCACAGCTTCAACCACGGCTTCACGGACGCCGACCGCCTCTACCGCGTGGAGATGATGCGCAGAGACGGATGGGACGTCTATGCCAACCGCCTCACGGGTTCGCAGATGGCCGAGACACCGGGCGTGGAGGCTGTGGCGCTCACCCGAACGTGGCTGAACAACGTCGTGGTCCGCAAGGGTGATACGGAACTGACATTCCTGAATGTGGAGGTCGATGCCCGCGCGCTGGAGACCTTCCAGCCCCGGCTCCTGGACGGCACCCTCACATGGGATGAGGGCAGCACCGACGGCATCGTCATCCCTGCCTCCATCGCGCGTACCTATTTTTATAACGAGACCGCCGTGGCCGGGCGAGCCATGTTCCTGGGCGATGACAGCGTGACGGTACGCGGTGTCTTCGAGGACTTCCCGGACAACTGCTGCATGCAGAACGCCATCTACCGGAGCTTCGGCAATGCGGACCTTGATAACCAGTTCAACTACAATTACACCTGCTACGTCCGCCTGGCTGCCGATGCCGACACCGCCGCTGTTCGCGAGGCCTTTGCCAGCGCTTACCTCGGTCACATGAAGCAGTATTTCTTCGACCACGGCGGTGCTGAGTACTGGGATCAAGCCAAGGCGCAGATGGTGTTCCGCCTGATGCCGCTGACCGAGACCTATTTCACGGGCATCGACGAGGACTTCGACAAGGGCAACCGCCTCGTGGACCGCGTGCTCATCTGGGCTTGCGTGCTGCTCATCATCGTGGCGGCCATCAACTTCCTCAACTTCATGCTTGCCGAGGCGCCCATGCGCGTCAAGGGCGTGAACACGCGGCGCGTTTTAGGCAGCACTATCACCAGCATCCGCGCTGGCCTCATCGGCGAGGCGGTGGTCATGGCGCTGGCGGCTTGCATGGCAGGCCTCTTTCTGGCATATCTCCTTACCGAATGGCCGCTCATCGGCGAACTGACGGTGGGCGACATCTCGTTAGTCAATCACCCGAAACTGCTGACGTGGATGGCTGCATTGAGCATAGGTGTCGGCATCGCCGCCGGTCTCTATCCCGCCTTCTACGTCACGGGCTTCCAGCCCGCCCTGGCGCTGAAAGGCAGTGCCGGCCTCACGCCCCGTGGCCGCCAGCTGCGCACGGCCCTCATCGCCCTGCAACTGCTTATCTCATCGGTCATGGTCATCTACATAGGCATTCTCTACCTCCAGAGCCACTACATCTATACCTCCGACTACGGCTTCGCCAAAGACGAGGTGCTCTACACCCGCCTCGAGAACCTACGGGGGCAGCGCGAGGCGCTACGAACGGAGGTGCTCACGCTGACGGGCGTGGAGGAAGTGGCCTTCTCGCAGATCTGCATCGACACGCAGGACAGCTACATGACCTGGGGCCGCAAGGACGACGACCACGAGATTCATACCAACGTCCTGCGCGTGGATTGGCGCTACCTGCGCACCTTGGGCATCAAGGTCGTCGAGGGCCGCGACTTCACCGAGCACGACGGCCTCACGGCAACAGGAGAGGCTGAAGTCGGACGCTTCGACACCGACGAGGTCTACATCATCAACGAGGCTGCCCGGCGGCAATGGGACTGGGTGGAGATGGACAAGCCGCTGCTGAACAACCACATGGGGCGCGTCGTCGGCGTGTGCGAGAACGTGCGCTTCGCCACCACGCGTGTGGACCGCGAGACGGCGCCGATGATGTTCATGGTGCGTTTGGATCCGCGCGAGGAACAAAGCGGATGGAACCCGATGCAGGTGATGAACGTCCGCGTCAGCGCCGGCATCGACAAGGTGGCCATGCGCACGAAGATTGCCGAGAAGATGAAGACGATGGGCTACGACGGCGAACCCGACGTGCGCTTCCTGGACCAAGACCTCGAAAACACTTACCAGGAGGAGTTCCGCTTCATCCATCAGGTGCTGCTCTTCTCGGTCGTCTGCCTCGTCATCACCCTCATCGGCGTCTTCTGCCTGACGCTCTTCGAGACGGAGTACCGCCGCAAGGAAATCGGCATCCGCAAGGTCTTCGGCAGCACCGAGGGAGCCATCCTCCTGCTGCTCGGCCGCCGCTACATCACTCTCCTGGCCCTCGCCTTCCTCCTTGCCGCACCCATCGCTTGGTACATTGGCGCACAGTGGCTGCAGAGCTTCGCCGAGCGCACGTCCATCCACTGGTGGCTCTTCCCCGCAGCCCTCCTCGCCGTCAGCACCATCACCCTCCTGACCGTAGGCATCCAAGGCTGGCGCGCAGCAACCGAGAATCCGGTGAATAGTATTAAGACGGAATAAATACTATCCGAACAGCTTGCCGACGAGGTCGAGGAGGTTTCGGACGGCTTGCTTGTCGGGAACGGGAATCTTCAGGGTGGCCTGCCCCGTCGCTGCATCGGTCTCCACGAGGGTCTCGACAAGCTGGGCGGTAGCTTCGGGAGACTTCAATGTGGCAGCAAGGCCGCTGAGGAAGGAGACACCCTGCTGCACGAGGAGGCGAGGCTCGCGGACGGGGGCTATTGTGCCAGGATGTGCGCCTTCTTCTAAAGTGGTTTGCGAGTTGGCTTCCGGCTCTGTCGGCTCTTCCTTTACTTCTTTTTCATCAATGGGTTCGAGTGGTTCCTGGCTGTCAGCGCTATCTGCGGTTTCTTCTTTGGCGGGTTCCGGCTCATCGGCCTCGTTATGCTCTGTCGGCTCTGCACTCGCCGGCTTTTCTTCGTCCAACACCTCGCCGAGTGTTTCCATCATGGCGGTGAACTTGCTCTCGTTGCCGAGGAAGATGGTGTCCTCGCCACCGTCGAGCACACCCTCGAACATGGCCGACTTGAAGCGCAGCTTGTCCAGCATCTGCTCCTCAATGGTTTCTCTGGCCACGAGGTTGATGACCTGCACGTTGCGCTCCTGCCCGAGGCGGTAGATGCGGGCTATGCGTTGTTCCAGTACGGCCGGGTTCCAGGGCAGGTCGAGGTTGATCATGATGCTGCCCGCCTGCAGGTTCAGGCCTGTGCTGCCGGCATCGGTGGAGAGGAAGACGCGGCTGTCGGGGTTGTCGGTGAAGCCCGTGATGAGGTCGCGCCTGTTCTTCGAGGGTACGCCGCCGTGCAGATACTCATAAGCTACGCCCATCTTGTCCAGCTCGTAGGCAATGAGGCGCGTCATGCGCTCCCACTGGCTGAAGATGACAACCTTCTCGTCGCCGCTCTCGAAGACCGACTGAAGGATGCTCATCGTCTCCCCGACCTTGGTGTCGAAGCGTGTCTTCTGGTCGAGAATATAGGTGGAGTCACACGCCATGCGCATCATTGAGAGGAATTTCAGCAGGTTCTTTCGGTCCTTCTCCGAGAGGAAGTGCAGCGTGCGCCACTTATGCACGAGTTTGGCCACATGCTCCTTGTACTCGTCGTGGAGGGCTCTCTGCTCTTCGGTCATCGGCACGCAGAGGTTCTGGTCCTGCCGCTTGGGCATTTGCAGCGCCACCTGCTTCTTGGTGCGGCGGATGAGACATTGGCGTGCCGTCTCACCTACGGCGTTGAGGTTCTTGTAGCCGACGGTCTTGCCGCCGCTGTCGGTCACAATGCAGTCGGCACGGAATTGCCAGAAAGGACCCAGACAGTAGCTGTCGGCAAACTCCATGACGGAGTACAGCTCTTCCAGCTTGTTCTCAAGGGGCGTTCCAGAGAGGATGACGGCATACTCCGAGCGCACCTTGCGGGCGGCGATGGAAATCTTGGTGTTCCAGTTCTTCAGACGTTGCACCTCGTCCATGATGAGCACCTCAGTCGTGAGTGAGCCTTGCAGCTTCACATCGTTCATCATGCAGTTGTAGGACACTATTTTATATGGCACATCCGAGGCATATTGCTCCTTTCGCCGCAGCGGATTGCCCTCGATGACGAGCGTCAGTGGATGCTCCGCAGAATAGCCCTCATCATGTACGAAACGCTCTATCTCACGCTGCCATTGGTACTTCAGGGAGGTGGGGCAGACAATCAGCACCTGCTCTGCAAGCCCCTCGCGCCGCAGCATCTCAGCCGTGCCTATGGCCTGAATGGTCTTACCCAAGCCCATCTCGTCGGCTATGATGGCGCGGCCTCGCTCGAAGGCGAAACGGATGCCCTCCTTCTGGTAGGGGTAGAGTCTGACAGTGAAAAGTTTGTCTAAACGTTCATCGGTGAATTTCCTGATGAGCTGGCTGCGGAACTTGCGCTCGCGCTGCTCCAAGATGAAGTCTATGGCATCCTGATAGAAGCGGAAGGAGGGGTCAATACTTCGTGCCTCGGCAATCAGCTTGTCGTAGGCGTCGAAGGCATAGGGGAACATCACGCCTTCGGCATCGAAGTATTGCCCTGCCAGTTGCATATATTCCTCGCGGTGGTCTGTACCCACCCGTATCTTCACCTGACGGCCATCGGTGTAGGAGAGATAGACCGACGTGTATGCCGGAGGTTCCGTGTGAATCTTGCGTCGCTGCTCCTCGTCAATCCAGAGCTTGACGCGCTCCAGATGCTTGCAGGTACCTAGGCGTGAGGTCTTGAAGTCCATGCACGAGCAGTAGTTCCACGGGCTGCCTTCGCCGCGATATACCACCTTGTATGTCTGACGCGACAGCGGATTTCTCACCTCATACTCGCCGGGCAGACGCCGTTCGTCAACGGCGGTGACTGCCATCGTTTCCTGTGTTGCCACCTGCCGTCGCAGGGCGCGCTGCCAATCGGCCAGCGTCATGTTGTCAGGTTTCACCACCCATGAGATCTTGGGAGTCCTCACAGCTTCACTCTTGCTGCGGCTTTTCTTCTTTGTCGTTGCTTTCTTGCCCGAAGGGCTTGTCATTGCTGCCATAAAGGTATGATGTATCGTTGATTTGACCGCAAAGGTACACAAAACTTGCTGGAACAGTGGCAAGAGTTAGAGAAAAACTATGAGGCCTTGTTCATTTTTTGCACTTTTAACGTCATAATCACGTTCAGATTCAGAAAAAGCGGTGTCTTTGCCTCATTTTAATCTTTCATCTCAAGAGCTGACAAAATGCCACAGAGCAATCTAAAAGAGGATGACGCAGATGAGAGTGATAAAGTATGTGGTCTCTTTCTATACAAGTCGGAGCCATGTTCAGATGTCTGGAATCATTGTTCCATTATCTTTTTGTGTTTGATGTTAAGGAGTCGAGAAGCTGGCGGAGCAGATAGGTGGCGTTTTGGTTGCGCGCTACGCCGGGTGTGATGCGGTAGGAATAGGTGATGTCGTCAGCAAGCTGAATCTCGAAACAATTGTTATGGAAGCAGTCGGGATGCTCGTCGGCCATGCGCGAGAGTTCGAGGTCGTGGGTGGCGATGATGCCGGTCACGGGCAGCGACGAGACAGCTTCGAGGAAGAGACGTGAACCGTTGAGCTTGTCAAGGGAATTGGTGCCCTTCAGTATCTCGTCCAGAATGATGAGGGTGTGGAAAGAGGGGTGAGGGGGTGTCGCGATGGAATCGCGACTTAAGGAACGGACCTGAAGACTGGGGGATACAGCCTCCAGGAGCTGCTGCAGCCGCAGCAACTCGGCGTTGAAGTAGGAGATGCCGTGCTGGAGGTCGTCGGTGGTGCGCATGGAGGTGAACAGGGCGAAGGGCGAGAGCCTGAGGTGGCGGGCAAAGACGGGCAGGCCACAGCGCGCCAGCAGGACATTGATGCCCACCGTGCGCAGGAAGGTGCTCTTGCCTGCCATATTGGCTCCGGTGATGATGTAGTAGTGTCCGTCGTCGAGGCGGAAGTCGTTGCGCACGGCTTTGGTGCCGAGGAAGGGGTGCCACAGCCCTTCGGCTTCGAAGACGATAGACGGCGAGGCGACGCCCTCGGCATCAGTGGCTTCGGGGTGGTTGTAGCGGAAAGTTGCCAGCGAGACGAGGGCATCGAAGCGGCTCACCTCATCAATCCATTCGGGCAGCCTCGTCAGATAGCTCCGGCGCCAACGCAGGAAGCGGCGCACGATGAAAAGGTCAGCCAGAAAAAGAGCGTTGGAAATGAATATCCAGAACTCGTTGCGGCGGTCGATGCTCGCCACGATGTGCTCAAGAGTGCTAAAGGCCTTCTCTCCTGCTGGTGCAGCAAAGACTAACAGGCGCCTATAGCTCTTGAGCGATCTAAGGATTCCATTGGTGGCGCGGCTCGTCTGTCGCAGCTGGCGGGAGAAGAGAAGGCTGGCAAAAAGTACTTCCAGCACAGCCCATGCCATCACGACACCTGCGCCGACAAAGCCGAAGATGGCGGTCACCACCAGCACATAGAAACCTCCAATAAGCACTGCGGCCAACAGCATGGCTACGGGTGTGGCGGCAAAGGAGGAAATGGGGATTTCCTGCACAGCGGCTACCATGCGCAACACGGCATCGGTATCGACCTTGACCACAGGAGCGCTGCTGTCAGCGGAGCCTCGGCTCCCTGCCGACGCCCCCCTACCCTGCGCCATGAAAGCCGTTCGTAAAGGCTCGTCGGCAGCCAGGGCATTGATGGCTTCTCGTCTCTGTAGGATTTCCTCTACACTGGGCACGCGCGTCTCAGCGAGTCGTGCTGCCAGACGGTCTGCACCGCCTGTCGTGGCTGTGCGGTCGATGCGCTGGTAGAGAGACTCGCGCCCGAAGACATCCAGGTTCATCGTGAATTCATGATGCGGGTCGGCATACCGGCTGCCGTCGTCGAAGCGCGAGAAGTCGCCGTCTAACGCGGCCAGTTCACCTTCATAGACGTTGAGCAGTCCCTCGCACGTCTCCAGGCGGTCGCTGCTCCGCATATCGCGACTGCGAATCCACATGTAGCTGCCGACTGCCACTGCTGCCGCCGCCAACAAAGGCCAGCCGACATCTGTCGCTATCCACGTGATAAGCAGCGCTACAGAAGCGCCAAAGGCAACCAGTTCTCCCAGCACGAAGCTACGCGACCGCTGCCGCAGCACCGCCACTTCGCCGCGTAGTGCTACAGCCTTCTCATCATAGAATGCCCTGAGATCTGTCATACAGTATTAAGGTAAAAAGTCTGTCTACGCATACCTAAGCTGTCATCAAGGAGGCGATAGACAATCTTGTTGATACATTTATTACTTTCTGGCGGCAAAGTTACTCCATTTCTGGTTCGAAACGGCATTTATTGCAGGGAAATCTCTCAAGAGTGTCTAATTTTTAAACGTTTTTAGATTCCGAGGTGCAGAAAATGGCTCGGAGGTATTGCAGGGAAAGAGAAATAGTGCGTACCTTTGCACTCGCAAACTGGCAAGAAGTCCAGGAACGCGTAAATCTTAAAATAATTCAAGTTCCGCAAGCTATGAAAGCAACGTACAGCAACGGCCTGCGCTCGGCCCGAAGGGTGGCTTGAAGACGAAACTGAGTGTTTCGACTGGTGAGACTTCCACACTTGGAGAAAGGCCAACAAGCACTCAGCCCAGGGCATCGCCCTGGGTACAAGAAAGTGAGTTAGTAAACGCAAGAAGTCCTATAGTTAATAATCCCCACTCCGTCGCGAGACGTGGTGGGGATTAATAATGATTATTGTTATAAGCTTCTACCGCTTTCATCACGCTACATTTCATCTCATCCCAAGTAATGTCAACAAACATTTTTGGCATCGGATTCTGCTCTGCATCTTCAAAATAGGTGAGACTTAGCATCGCTCGATACTCGGAGTATTCAGGATACTTTGCTTTGTAGAACTGCATTACTTGTTCTAGGCCGAAATGCCGGATAAGGAAATACATATCAATAAAATCCTTACGAGTTCCTCGCCCCTGTATAGCATTTACCTTCATGGCAGCAATGTCCTTTGGTGAAGCTAACCGAAGGCCATCTTCTAACACCGGTTCATCAATCCAGGGATAGCGGTCATAGCTGACGAAATCCGTCTTAATACCACAAACACGGTAAGTCTTAATGCGATCGGTGCATTTCCCTGGAACCGTTTGGCCAATGCGCTCCAGCGCCTCTGTTGTCAAATCAGTGCTCTCTTCTATCGTTCCGAACAAATCCAAGTCGACGGAACTGCGATGACCGAATTGCAAAGCCAAAGCCGTTCCACCTACAAGTCTGGTCTTGGCGAACAAAGGTTCTGCCATCAAACGTTTCAGGAGTTCCAGAGTGTCGGGACGGATTGTCTTGTACGATAGCATCGGTAGTCCTCCTTATTAGTATGTGAAATGGTGCAGATAAAGGAAAGACAGACGGGATCTAATGTCCTCAGACTCTTGCATACTTCAACAATCTTCGGTAAACCATAGAACCGATTGATAAGGCGCCAATCATTCATCTCACCATGCTCGAGGACACGCTGGATAACGTAAGCAGGATACTCATTCATATCCAGCTCCTGTATATCCGTGTCCCAGAACAGGTTCTCTGTGAACTCATCAATATTATGTTTACCTGTCATCTGTCGTTTGCTTGTTTTTCGTCGCAAAGATACTCGTTTTTCCTTAAATAGACACCACAAAGTCCAACAAATCTCTGAAGAGTGTATAATTTTTAGACGTTTTTACGCTCCGAAGGGCAGAAAGTGGGGCGGAGGTATTGCAGGGAAAGAGAAAATGTGTGTACCTTTGCACTCGCAAACGGGCAACAAGTCCAGAAACGCGTAAATCGTCAAATAAATTGTAAATCGTAATTCGTCAAATAGTAAATCATCATGTCTTCTCTCTTCTACTTCGCCCGCCGCTTCAAGACGGCCACCACTCTGAACTTCATCGGTCTCACGGTGGCCTTCGCCGCCTTCTACCTGTTCATGACGCAGGTCGTCTATAACCACAGCTTCAACCACGGCTTCACGGATGCCGACCAGCTTTACCGCGTGGAGATGATGCGCAGAGACGGATGGGACGTCTATGCCAACCGCCTCACGGGTTCGCAGATGGCCGAGACACCGGGCGTGGAGGCTGTGGCGCTCACCCGAACGTGGCTG
>FLNY01003063.1_pt1 | contig 29006 bp, 18 predicted proteins | sample 1140381 | NCBI WGS metagenome assembly FLNY01 (sample SAMEA3878172, study PRJEB12797) | bioreactor metagenome | biome: Moose rumen | place: Sweden | collected 2011-10 | reverse complement strand
GATGCCAGCCGTCGAACGACTTCACATAACGCTCACCGCCATGATTGCGGCTCATTTCAATGATTTTATCCTTGTCCAAGCATTTTATTAACTGTCCATATACCGGCTGTCCGAAGAAACGCGTACCTTTGTTCATGTTATTGAAGTTTTATTGCAAAAACAAAGGTAACAATTTGGGCTGACTCCACAATTAGGAAATCAGCCCTTTCTTTTTTCTTATTAAAACTTTTAGCGGACAGTAATATCACCATATATATATACATTATTGGCTCCGTTCGTGACGGCTTATTCTTTAAAGCGACAAACAAATATAACATAAACTGCCCCACAATAGTCCTATGTCGTTTGTGTGGCAGTACAAAAAAAGAGAATATACCTGTCGGCATATTCTCTCACATTAATTATGTCATATTATCACTTAGTCAAAGCAACAGTGTCGAGAGCAATCATCAGCTCCTCGTCTGTAGGGATACAGCAGACCGTGACCTTTGAATCATCGGCAGAAAGCACAGCCTCTGTAGCGCGACAGTTCTTATTCTTCTCAGTATCCATCTTAACGCCCATGAACTCGAGTCCGGAAGTGGCACCCTCACGTACCTCCCACTGGTTCTCGCCTGCGCCGCCAGTGAAGAGAATGATGTCGACACCACCCATAGCGGCGGCATACTGTCCGATATACTTCTTAATTCTGTAAGTATACATCTCCTTAGCTAGACGCGCCTTGTCGTTACCGTCCTTGATGCCGGCGAGGATGTCACGGAAGTCAGAAGACAATCCGCTGACGCCAGCAAGTCCTGACTTCTTATTGAGGAGATTAGACACGCCCTTAGTGTCGAGCTGCAGCTTATCCATGAGGTAAGTCACGGCACCAGCGTCCACATCACCAGATCTTGTACCCATGACAAGACCCTCGAGCGGAGTGAGACCCATAGATGTGTCCACACACTTACCGTCCTTCACAGCTGCTATTGACGCACCGTTACCGATATGGCAAGTGATGATTTTCTTTCCCTCAGGTTTAACACCGAGGAACTCGCACACACGCTGTGACACATAGCGGTGGCTTGTACCGTGGAAGCCATAGCGTCTGACGCCATACTTTTCGTAATACTCGTAAGGAAGAGCATACATGTACGCGTAGTCAGGCATTGTCTGATGGAAAGCAGTATCGAAGACTCCGACCTGAGGAATATTAGGAAGGAGTGCGCTGACAGCATTCACACCTTTGATATTCGCAGGGTTGTGGAGAGGAGCGAGGTCGTTGCAGGCAGCGAACTCTTTCATCACCTCAGGAGTGAGAAGCACAGACTTATTGAATTTCTCACCTCCGTGCACCATACGATGACCGACAGCGTCAAGTTCATTGAGGTTATTCAGCACAGCATAGTCACCCTTTGTCAATACATCGAAGATTAGCTGGACACCAGCCGTATGCTCCTCGACAGGCTTCTCAATCTTATGCTTCTCGCCATTAAGCTTCACATTGATGAAAGAGTCTGGAAGTCCGATTTTCTCAATACCACCACTCGTAATCACGCTCTTATCATCCATGTTGTAAAGAGCGTATTTAATAGAACTGCTACCGCAGTTAAGTACTAAAATTTTCATATTATTATATATATGAGAGAACACATCCTGACATTGACATGCACATCATATTTATGTTAGCGTAATCACGATACCGACTCGTCACGCTACAGACAGCCATGCTTCGTCATCCGCGTCATGATATGTTGTTCCAATTGACATTTCAATAAATAAGAGTCACAATATCGTCAGTGCCGACAGCCACGTTTATCACTTAGCGTCCATAGCCTGACATGCGGTGATAGCCACCATCTTGTATATGTCATCGACAGAGCATCCTCTGCTGAGGTCGTTGACCGGACGTGCGATACCCTGAAGAATCGGGCCGATGGCATCTGCGTTACCGAGACGCTGAACGAGCTTGTACGCAATATTACCGACCTCAAGACATGGTGCCACAAGGACGTTAGCCTTACCAGCGATGTCTGAGCCTGGCGCTTTCTTCTCACCTACGGAAGGAACAAGAGCGGCGTCAGCCTGCAACTCGCCGTCGACCTTCAGAGTCGGGTCGAGTTCCTTAGCGAGACGTGTAGCCTCAACAACCTTATTCACCACCTCATGCTTTGCTGATCCCTTAGTAGAGAAAGACAACATAGCCACGCGAGGATCGGCGAATCCAGCCACGCTCTTTGCTGTCTGTGCTGTACATACAGCGATCTGAGCCAACTGAGAAGCGTCCGGCATAGGTGTCACTGCTACGTCACCCATGACGAGAACACCCTCCTCACCATACTGAGGAGTCTGAGTGATGAGCAACATTGCACCAGAGACACATGTGATGCCTGGAGCACACTTGATAATCTGAAGAGCTGGACGCAGTGTGTCACCGGTAGTAGACAACGCTCCGCTGATCTGTCCGTCAGCGTCACCGCTCTTTATGATGAGACAACCGAAGTAAAGAGGGTCGAGCACCTGCTGACGAGCCTTCTCAATAGTCATACCCTTCTTCTGTCTAAGCTGGAAAAGAAGCTGAGCATACTCCTCTGTCTTGTCAGAAGTGGCAGGGTCGATAATTGTCGCCTTACCAATATTCTTCAGTCCCAACTTATCAGCCAAAGCGAAAATCTCCTGTGGATTACCGATGAGGATAATGTCCGCAATATCATCAGCCAAAGACTTGTCTGCTGCTGTAAGAGTACGTTCCTCGAGCGACTCCGGAAGCACGATGCGCTGTTTGTTTGACTTGGCGCGTGCGATTATACTGTCAATTAATGCCATAATATTTTTGTTAAAGTTAATATCGATAAATCAACCCGTTCACACCACTATACAGAAGTGAGAACAGGTGTCAGTAAAACGTATCCTAAATACATCAATGCAAATGTAACAATTCATTTCGACAGATAAAAATAATCATTTACAAATACTCTCTGTCACGGGAATGAACGCCGCAGGACGGACGAAAGACACAAAAAAACAACCAGTCAGATTACACTTTCTCATGACAGATGTCATTACTGACAATCACAGGACAAGTCAATCTGACTGATCAAACAGTGCTGAGACCGTTATTCCACCACGGTCATTCGCATCACAATGTCATCGGCGGGACGGTCGCCTGAGAGCGTGCGTGTGTTCTGTATTTTCTCCACCACGTCTAAACCGTTTGTCACTTCTCCGAAAACAGTGTACTGACCGTCCAGATGCGGCACTCCGCCAATGGTAGAGTACAGTTTCTTCTGTTCATCTGTCAGTCCTTTCACTCCCTGCTCCTTAGCTATCGCCTTGGTCTGAGCTATGAGGTCGTCCTGCAGTTCCATGAGTCCCTGCTGGTCTCTCTCCTTCCTCAGACGTATAATCTCCTGCTTATGTTCCATGGCGAGACGGTTCAGGATTTGCTGCTGCGCCTGCACCTCCAACTGCTTAGCCAACTGTGAGAGCTGCCCCTGGTTATACACCTTGCCCCACGCTATATAGAACTGACTTCCGCTGCTGCGTCTGTCCGGATTCACCTCGTCTCCCTGACGGGCAGCCGCCAAGGCGCCTCTCTTGTGGAAAAGAGAAGGAGAGATTTCAGACTCGATAGTATAGTCAGGTCCACCCGTGCCATAAGAAACGCCCGAAACCGGGTTCTTGCTGTTTGGGTCTCCTCCCTGTATCATAAAGTCCTTTATCACACGATGGAAGATTGTGCCATCGTAATACCCTTCTCTCGCCAGTTTCAAGAAATTATCACGATGGAGCGGTGTCTCATCGTACAGCTTCACGGTGATATCACCCAGTGAAGTGGAAATCTTTACAAGTGCCATTTAATAACCTGTCATTTATTCGTTTTAATCTTAATATCATTTCACTACTGCCGGAATGAGCTTGACGTCAGAGCACAGACCTGACGGCACCGGACTCCATTGATCGTAATGTGTCTTCTTGTAATTGAGGTCGACCACGTTAATCTCCTTGAACTTACGCCATTCCACACCGTCCCTGTCCATCTGCGCTATTCTGTTGGCAGGGAGGTTAGTGACCTCCACACGCAACCTATTTACTCCCTTGTCACGTCCATGCACATACTTCGTTATGTCGAGTCTGTAAGGCGCTGAGAACAGGAAGCCGCAATCCTGACCATTGACAAACACATGCGCGGTCTCTCTCACGTCACCGAGATCCAGGATCATGGCGGCGGCACCCAGCTGGTAAGGGTTACGTTTGAGCGACCACGTGGCGTCGAGGTCAAAGTTAATCTCGTAGACGCCAGTCGCCATAGTCGTCTTGAGAGAATTGTCCTCGAGTTCCGTCCATGACTTCAACCCGTCAAGCTTATACTTAGAGTCTATGCTCTTCGGCTCAGCATCTTTGAACGACAGTGTCCATGGTCCTTTCAAGAGTCCCGCCCGCACCTCAAGCACGTTGAGATACTTATGACGGTGTAAGCCCGGACACTCTCGTTCCATACTTTCCTTGGAGTCGAACGTACGTAGTATGACGGACTCACCGGAGTACAACTGTATCTGCACATTGCCGAAGTCGTCCATCTCCGCGCGTGACACCTCACCTGTCATAGGATTATAGATGGCGACAGCCTCGCAACGCACACTCAGAGGAACATTCATGTCCACATTCTTTCCTTGCAGGTTTGTTATGAAGTAATGGTATCCATTGTCATTCTTCCTTCTCACATAGCTCACACCATATTTTCTCTTCATCATCTCCACCCTGGCGTTACCATGAGCCAAAGCACTGATATAGTCTTCAGCCACGAACACACCTACAGGCAGGTTCTTGATGAGCTTGGTGAATTCCTTCTGCTCGTTTTTCTTGTTGTATCCCGGCACTGACTCAGGCAAGCCACCGACGAAGACCACGTTAGCTCCCGCATCAGACAGCTCAGACAACTTTCTGAGAGTCTCGACTGGCATGAACTTTACGTCAGGCACGATAATCGTGGCGTACTCACCACGTTGTCCGTCAATCTTTATCACTCCGTCAGTGACCGCTAAGCGTCCCACATATTTATCTGACACGTAGTCGCAGTCATAACCGTTATTGACTATGGTCTGTACAGCCTTAATGAACTCAGGAGCTCGTTTTGCCATGGAGTGTATGTCGAACAGAGCCACCGTTCCCGGCTGTTCATATATCATATCGTAAAAAGGAAGATACACCAACACGTCGTTGTCCGGCTCACCCCATTGCAGGAAAGACTGGCAACGTTCGATGTACTTTGAGAAGGCAGGCATTGCGGACCACCAGCTGTTGTTCGGAGTCATGTCGACTGAGGCGTAGAAACGCCAGCCCGGCCACTGTGCGTCCTTAGGACTATAACATGAACCGTGGAAGAAGACATGATTAACACCGGACACGAACATCAGGTCGAGGTCAGGCTTACACTGAGACAGCGATGTTCTGAAATGCTCCGTCAGCCAGGTAAACGTCTCGCTGGATGTCAGTCTCGCACCACTAAGGTGTGCTCCGGAAGACGCATACTTGAGCATTGAGATGTCTGAGAAGTTCTTGCGTGTATACGCCGTATCCTTGCGAAGACCAAGTATGCCGAAGTCTGACAAACCGAAGCCCTCACACTCAGGGATGTCTACGGCAGCGTACAAGTCTATGAGATTGGCTGGTGAGCCGTGAGCCTGATTGCGTGTCTTCGTTCCGTGTTTGTGCGCCCAGTCCGTCCACTGAGATGTGAAATTCTCATACAGCATGTCCGACAATGTCTCTCTATAGTCAGACACGATGCGCTTATCTTTGTCCGTACGTTCCTCGAACGGTTTGGTGAGTGAGGACACGAGATGTTCAAGGTCGTACCCTCTCCTGCGTCTGAACTCATCAAAAAGTGTCGGTGTCCAGTCTGCCCCATACACCTCATACGAGTCATTGAAGAAACAATGAGGCACGTCAACGCCCTGATTAGCGAAAGCCGTGTCGAAACGCTCAAGGTAACGACTCACAGCATTCTTGTCGAAATGGTCGATGACGTATCCCTCGCCACCTGGTGCGGCGCGTTTGACTTTCTGACCAGTCCTGCCTGCAGACACCACATCACCCGTCACCACCATCTTACACGCTGCGTCACTCTCACTAACGAGAGGTCCTCCGAAAGGCCAGCCAGTACCTGTGGCCATCTCTACGTCAACGCAAAGTCTCTTTCCCTCGCTCTCCACATATCTCAGCATGTCCATCCAAGCTGGAGACAGATAGGAGATTTCCTTAGACTCATTACCTACCACTCCGTATATAGGGGTTATCTCCACTCCGCCAATTCCCGCTTTGGCGAACTCCTCAAGATTATATGTCAGACCATCCTTGTCCACGGCAGACCCGAGCCACCACCATCTCGTGTACGGCTTAGCCTCTTGTGGGATATCAATCCATTTCTGTGCTGAGACGGTCTGTCCGTTCTCAGCCATCGACAAGACTGCCAATGACATTCCTAATATTATGCGTTTCACTTGTACATTCATTATTATGAGACGTTACTTTGTAAATAATGGCAAAGTTAAAGAAAAACATCGTAAAGTCCAACGTTTTCCGTCAATTGGCGGTCAGCGAGACAGGCAAGCGGCCATCGTCTACAGGCAAAACACGCTAAGAAGTCATTAGCGTTCTTTCCGCAACATATCATTTCCCGAACATTGCCACGTCAAAATATCCGCGTATATTCGCGTGAGGGAAAACGTGTCAACAGTCGTCAAGGAACAGACATGCACACGACATCATCCGGCACGCCGACAGAAATGACACGCACATAAGCAAAGTACATGATATACGTATTCAGGGATTTAGACAAAGTAACGGCAGACGACATTGAGCACTACATGACTTTTCTGTCGCCTCAACGACAAGAGAAAGCGATGTCGTACCGGCATGAGCTGGGACGCAAACAGTGTGTCCTTGCATATATCACGCTACGCCACGCCCTATCAAAGGAATATGGGATAAGAACGGCACCTGTCTTCACCATCCGCAGTCACGGAAAACCAGAGTTGGCCGACCACATCGGTATTCATTTCAGTCTCAGCCATTGCCGCACCGCCGTGGCATGCGCCGTGAGCGGCCACCTGATTGGAGTAGACATAGAGAACGTACGTCCCGCTAAGGAGGCTGTCATCAAATACAGCATGAACGAAGATGAGACGAACCAGATTCTCTCATCTGACAATCCGGACCTTGAGTTCACAAAACTATGGACTAGAAAAGAATGTCTTGTCAAACTGACCGGTGAAGGTATCAACGATGACATGAAGAATCTTTTGGATAGCGCAAGAAACAGTATACACGTCAACACGAGATGTTTAGACAACGAGGTGGTACTCTCCATAGCCACTCCCGCAGAACATATCCTCACCAGTGATATCAACATCGTCTCCGACTTTTTTCTGTAAAGAGCGTCATATTCTGCAAAGAGCAGAGTTTACAGATTTACGTTGTGAAGCACACACATTCTATAGATAGCACCATTCACAGTTTATCTTTGTGAAGCACACGGACTCAGCTAAGAGTATCATTACAAAAAACATGCGAGAACACCATTCTGACATCCTCGCATGAGTATACCATGAGAAGCGGTAACATCAGTTACCGTCAGGTTTAACGATATCGATAAACGGACCGTCGTTCCACTTAAAAGTCTTCCAGTCATCAGGCTGTGACGGTGAGAACGTTTTGTAATCGCCCTTAAGATGAGACACCACAGGCAGTCCGACGGACTTCATTCCCTCGATAATCATCTTGGCAATCTCAAAAGCGCCGTAAGGATTGAAGTGCGTGTTATCCTCAAACTTGTTGGTCTGATTCGGATAAGTGCCAGCGGGATAGTGCACGAGCGCTCGTTTACTGTCGTCCACTCCCAAGGTCTCGAAGAACACCCTCGTCATGTCGTGCAGTTCTATCACCTTGACGTCAAGATCCTTAGCCACCCATCTCATTGCGTCAGGATAATTAGCGTGCGTCTCCTTTATCTTACCATTATTATCGAACATCCTGCGTTGAGTCGGAGTGACAAACACAGGAGTCACGCCTTTCGCTCTCGCCTCATCCACGAACTGCTTGAGCGCATAAGCGAAATTATAGAAAGCGCCGCTGCCGGCTCTTTTCTCCTTCTGGTCATTATGACCGAACTCCATGAAGATATAGTCACCCTCTTTCATCAATGACACAATCTTTTTCAGTCTGCCCGCCGCTATGAAGCTGGTAGCCGTCTCACCGCTCTCCGCATAGTTAGCGAACGCCACGCCGTCATCGAACCAACGTGTTATCATCTGTCCCCAGCTTGCCCATGGCTCATAGTCTTGGTCCACCACAGTTGAATTACCGCACAGCCACAATGTCGGCACATTATCCACGCGTTCAATCTTGATACCTGAGCATGCAGGAGCATCACCGTTTATCTCTATTGTCAGCTTATCGTCCCAGTTAAGTTTTGACTCCTCTCTTTTCTTTATCCTCACCCTGTCCGTAGAGCCGTTAGGCATCGTGATGGTTGTGTTACGTTTGTTCACGATAAAAGACAAGGTCTTGAATTCCCCTTTCCTGGTCTCCTCATTTTGTATGAACAACCTTCGGGACTCCGCTCTCACCGTAGTGTTGGACTTACGTTTCTTCGAGCCGAGAGTCACTGTGACACGATAATTACCATCAGGCACAGCGACGGAGAAATAGAAAATGCCGTCAGAAAGTTTGAACGTCTCCGTCTGGGCAGCCTTAGCGCCGGCAACGACATCTCGGAAGTCATAGCCATAACCTTTATCCACGGAGAACACATCATTATCGCTGACACGCACTGCAGTCTTGTCGCGTCCATCGAAAGAAAAATTAAGAGTCTGCGCACATATTGACATTGATGAACCGAGAAACAACAATGCGGCAGATAAACATTTTAATGTCATAGATTAAGTTAGTATTATTAGTATTATAGGTTCACGTTGACAAGACAAGTACGAGTGTCGGGAAACACACGAGACGGTCGTACCTTGTCAGCACGTCCTCCACATCCGTCTTACGACACCACATGGTCTTTCTCGCCCCAAGAGACCACACGTAACACTTTCCAAGTATCGTTTGAAAACTGTAAAGACAGATTAACAGAGCACGTCGTTAACACTTGCAAAGATAGAAAAAACAAAATAAAACATTGCAGTTTTACAGATAAGATGCTTATATTTGCGGTGCGTCTGTCAACAGAAATGTGTCGATGACCCACACAGAGTCTGTTTAAGACAATGAGAAACATAACAATACTAACCAAAACAAAACCCACTATGGCTTACAAAATCATTGACGTGGAGGGCATCGGTCCCGTATACGCTGCCAAATTGGAAGCAGCAGGCATCAAGACTACAGATGACTATTTAGAGAAATGTGCCACACCGGCAGGACGTAAGAGTCTCGCTGAGCAGACAGAGATAAGTCCTAAGCTTATACTCACATGGGCCAACCATGCTGACCTTTTCAGGATCAACGGCATTGCCGGACAGTTCGCTGAGCTGTTAGAGGCTGCAGGCGTTGACACTGTCAAAGAGCTTAAGCACAGAGTGCCAGCCAACCTTCATCCGAAGCTTGTTGAGATCAACGAGCAGAAGAACCTGTGCAACAGAGTGCCAAGTCTCTCCGAGCTTGAGAAGATGGTGGCTCAGGCTAAGGAGCTGCCAGCCGTTCTGACGTATTAAGACGATTGTCAAGCAATAGACTCATTAATACGCTGACAGCAACGTCAGACAAAAAGATCCCGTTGTCTACTGACAGACAACGGGACCTTTCTTTTTCGTTCTCGTTAGCGAAGATGGCCTAAGGTCATGTTCTATCAACACGTGCGTTTATCTCACCACCACCTTTCTGACGTTTCCGTCTGAGTACTTGACAATGCTCACACCCTTTGACAGCTTGTCAGTCCTCTTTCCATCGACGGTGTAATAAGCCTCAGAGACTCCGTCATTCACTGTCTGGATATACGTAGTCTGGTCACCTCTTATCGCAGCGGGGGAGTTAGAATAGCCAAGATATAATATCTGGAAGTTGTCGAAGCAAGTCCATCCTGACGTGCTCTTAGTTGTGTCCGGTTTACCAACAGCGACCTGCAGCGTGCCGTCAGTCACGGTCACGTCCACACTATTCTCGTAATATCCGGCGTTGAAGAAGTAAGTGGCGTCAGACATACTGTTAGGTATGTAATAGCCGTTAGAGTCAGTGTTACCGTCGCCAAGACTTGTAGTGCAATACGCTGAGTACATGCTTGCAAGCGCCACCTTAGTCTCACTTGTAGTTCCTGTCAAGTTAGTGCGCGCATAGAGGTAAGCGTGTACAGAACCAGGATTATTCTGATTCATGTTACCGTCTCTGTAGAATCCCTGACAAGTGACGCGGTATTGTCCGTTAGGAATGTCAGTGATAGTCTGACTGATTTCCCAAGTAGTGGCATAAGTAGTCCATCCGCTGTAAGAAGAGTTATAGACCTCAGCCACAGGATTACCATAGGCGTAGTCAATCTTACCGTCGCAGAGATTATACGACATCTTAGACGCACTGCTACTTATATTATTGTTCCATGCGCTACGTCCCTCCGTATCATTTCTGTCGAAGTTAGCTCCTTTCAGTAAGAAAGTGACGTTGTAAGGATCTGAGCTGCCGGCGGACTGCATCTCAGCGATCAGGTCATCCTCAGTGAGCAGTTCCCACTTCTGATAGTCATCGTTGTTGTTGTATGTGGCACAAGTGACATAACGTGTGTTTGGTCCGTATGGGAACGTAGTGACGTCATTACCTGTCAACGCCATTGTCGTTCCATTGTTGTCATACGTGAAAGAGAAGTATTTACCGTCAGTCACGACGTTCCAGTTCGCTTGTGATGAGCTGTCCATGTACGGGTCACCCTGTGAGAGGTAGCCAACATTTGACTGGATGGCATATTTACCGCTTGAAAGCTCAGTGAGTGTCATCAGTGAACCATAGTCACCTTGTACGGCGTGTGTGCCCCACCATCCTCCTTGCTTGAGGAACGCTCCTGTCTCCACATTTCTGAAATAATACTCACCACTGATATTGTCAGCCACTTCCCCTTCCTCACCAGTGTTAGCGGAGTATGAGAACTCCACGACACATGGCCAGTGGTCTGCCAGCGCCTCACCAGAGTCATTGATGAAGCTCAAATCTTGCAGGTAAGACTCAGCCTGTATGCGCACGCTGCTCTCCGTGTTATTGATGTAGAAGATTTTATCCACCACCTCACCTTTTCTATAACCTTCCGAGCTTGCCATGATAGCTCCGCTGCCGCAAGAAGGATACACGCCTTCGCGCGCCAGCTCCACCCATGCGTCCTTCATTGTGAATCTAGAGTCCGCATTGATGACGTCGATGAGAAGAGTCTTAACTCTGTCTCTCGTATATCGGCAGTTCGTGTCGCCGATGATGAGAATCGGGTTGCCGTTATCAGATGCTATGATAGCGTCAGCCAATTGAGTGAGCTGACTCTCTCTCGCCGCAATGTCACCATCGCTGGTCTCAGCGTCCATGTGCAATGTGTAGACGTCGACAGTCGTGCCGTCAGTCAGGGTCGCCGTATAGAATCGGTATCCCTTATTGATCATGCCGTCAGCGCCATTGTCAGTATATCCGTAATGCTCGTTCCATGCTGTCCAAGACTCGTTAGACGCAGACATCTTACTTCTGTTCCAAAAGAAATTCAGTCCGTCAGTATTGAAAAGAGGAGATGTACCAGCAAGATACTTAGCGTAGGTGCTTGCTGTTACCGTGATGCCGCCTCTATGCGTGCCTTGGCTGTAGACATCACTGATTTCAGCCATTATCTCATCATTGTAATTGAAGTCCTCGCTCACTCCGACGAAGTCATATCCCATGTTGACAAGTTTCTGTCCTATAGCCGTAGCACCATCCTCCTCCTTGGCGTCGCCGTTCAGTGTAAGCGTATACACACCTGCGATCTTAATGCTTGCCGGCATGCCATCCACATTCATGGCTGCTGCGGTGAAACGTGACTTAGCCTGATAAGCAACATATTCGCTCTCGCTTATCAGCAGCCACTCAGACTTGCTCTTGTTGAAGCCGTCGTCCAGAGCGTCCATGACGCACGCCGTTCCCGTTCCGAACATGAGAGCGTCCGTCGTTCCGCTGTTGTCATAGGTGATATAATAGCCTCGGTCACCAGACATATCAATATCGAACACCTGAGGCGCGCGATACGTGTAATCCGTGTCACTGCTTCCGTAGTTACTGTTGACATAAGGCAAGCCGTCAGAAAGTACGATATAATTACTCACATTCGCATTGTAGGAGTTTGACTCAAGACTGTAATGTGTGTTTATCTTGTAACCTCCATCACTTGCCTCGATAGTGCAAAGCACGGGATTACTGCTGTCAAGACTTACCTGAGTCCCCCACGAGTTTCCATACGAGAGGAATTTCTCCTGATACAGATTATAAAGGTAATAACTCTGTCCGTCGGACAATGTGGAACCAGTCCACGCTTTAACCGTCTGTGCGCATAGGCACGCAGCCAACGACATAGAACACAACATACCCTTGTGTCCAAACGAATAAGATGGTTTCATTTTGAATTTTAAGGTTTGTTTATAAATTAATTATTGGTTAGTTGGTAATTGTCACTACAATTGTTCGCGGCAAATTTAAATTATTTTGTCATAACACAATCTTTCCTCACACAAAATACAACTTTTTTCCACAAAAAAACTTTTTCTTGCCTAACTTTGTAACTCAAAAGCAATTATTTATGGAGGAACAACAGATACTTAACAGTCATAACAAAGACGAGTATGCTCCAGCACATACGGCGGAACATCTTCTCAATCAGACAATGATAAGACTATTCGGATGTGAGCGTTCGAAGAACGCGCATATAGAGAGGAAAAAAAGTAAGATAAACTACACTCTGCAAGCACAGCCGACACAAGAGCAGATCGATGAGGTGGAGAAGCAGATGAACCACCTGATTCAAATGGACCTGCCGGTGAAGTATGAGTTCGTGCAAAGAGACAACGTGCCAGACGATGTACGTCTGGACCGTCTGCCGGAGGACGCGAGCGAGACGCTGAGACTGGTGCGCATAGGTGACTACGACGTCTGTCCATGTATCGGCACACACGTGATGTCAACAGCAGAGATCGGCACCTTCCACATAAACAGTACGAGCTGGAACGAGGAGACCAAGTCTTTTCGCATCGTCTTCAAAGTGATCTGAAGACACAGAACAAGATTGAAGACGCTGACGAAGTGTGCGCAGACTAATAAGACACAGAAGTATGAGGCGGAAGTAAGGTGCTGTCATCACGAACGACATAACGACTTGCTTCACACTCGTATCAACGCAACCATACTGACATCACTTACAGGCGCCTCAACCATTTCCACATGGATGAGGCACCTGTCTCACTTACCGGATTTCCTATCAGCACTCCCAATTTTCACTGTCCTAAACTCCCCTTTTTCCGTTGACACATGACAACGGAAAAATGAATTCCGCAATTTTCCCGTGTCTTATTCAGCGTCTGAAAATCTCAGGTTAGGACGTTGAAAAATTCAGGTTAGGATTTTTAAATTCTCAGACCTGCGTATAGAATATATCCTAACCTGAGAATTTCAAAAAAGAGACACAAGATATTTAGATACTTTATTTTAAGATTTTCAACAAGTTAGCCTAAAACAGCAAGAAAACAGGCATAGGAAATTTGGTAACAGACCAAATTGTCCATTATTCCACCCGTTGAATCTATCTCTTCAAGACACATACACTGAGCAGGAAGTGCGTTTCAGAACAAGAAAAAGCATTCACAAAAGACGACACATAACACAGTGAGTCAACAATAGCGACTCAACATCACATACATCCAGACAAAAACAAAGCGGATGTGACAAGAGTGATTATTCTTGACACATCCACTTAAACCTTATTACATATTGTACCTACTCTTCTTCCGTCAAGGCCTTTTTATGCTGGCGGACGTCACCCGCAAAGACATCACGCCGAGACACCATCAGGCCAAAAAGTTATGCGTCAGGCGCTATCAGGGAGCGGGCGAAAAGGACACATGTAACTTACCGTTCGTTACGGATGACGGTCATTTCTGCTTATTCTCAGCATATCCCTGTGCCACCCTCAGAGCCTCGTTGATGTTAGCACAGATATTGCCGACGCCGAGCAGCTTTTCAAATCCGTTCTTCACAAGGACAGACTTCACCTTATCATTGACACCAGAGAGAACGACGTCGATACCGTTGTTGTGGCTCACCGCAATGAGATTCTCCAGGTTATGCATACCTGTGGAGTCAATGAACGGCACCTTACGCATACGTATGATACGAACGGCAGGAACATCCTTCATACCAGCCATGACATCGTCGAACTTATTAGCTATACCAAAGAAATAAGGACCGTTGATCTCATACACCTCAACTCTGTCAGGTATGGTCAGATGCTCGATGTTACCAGCCTCCATCTCCATCTCATCCTCCGGGTTGATCTCATCAGTGAGCACGCTGACCTGTGTTGTCTCAGCCATACGGCGCATACACAGGAAGCAAGCCAAGACGAGCCCCACCTCGATAGCCACGGTGAGGTCGAAGATCACGGTGAGAATAAACGTGAGCCACAACACTGAGATGTCAGACTTAGGATTTTTCATCATCTGCTTCACCGTTCTCCATCCACTCATGTTATATGAGACAACGACGAGCACACCGGCGAGACAAGACATCGGTATATATGCGGCAAGAGGCATCAGGAAGAAATAAATCAGAAGCAATATGCCGGCGTGGATAAGACCAGCCACCGGAGTCTTTCCTCCGTTGTTTATGTTAGTCATAGTACGCGCTATGGCACCCGTGGCAGGTATACCTCCAAAGACAGGAGATATGACATTAGCCAATCCTTGTCCCACCAACTCCTGGTTGGAGTCATGTCTATGACCAATCACACCATCAGCCACCGTAGCGGACAGAAGTGACTCAATAGCACCCAAGACGGCGATAGTTATTGCCGGAGACACCAGTCCTTTCACACGCTCCCACGTCAGTTCCGGAACGACAGCCTCTGGCATTGACGGATCAATCTTGAATCTGTCACCGATAGTGTCGATATGAACACCAAACTGGCTGCTCATAACAACGCCGGCAATAGTCATGATGACAATGGCAAGAAACGCTCCCGGTATCTTCTTAGAGAGCAGAGGAGTCATGAAGATCACAACCACGGTAAGCAGTCCCACCGCTGTCGTCGCCAGGTCCACTGTCGAGAAATTCTCAATATAGACACCCCATTTAGAGATAAAGTCAGCAGGAACGGGTCCTTCGATGGACAATCCGAACAGGTCCTTCACCTGCGTGGTGAAGATTGTCAATGCGATTCCACTCGTGAAGCCCACAATAATCGGGTAAGGTATGTAACTTATGATAGTACCCAGACGGAAGACGCCAAGCAAGATGAGGAAGATACCCGCCATGACAGTAGCTATGGCAAGACCATCCAGTCCGTACTGCTGTATTATGTTATAGATGATGACGATGAAAGCGCCTGTCGGCCCTCCGATCTGCACTCGGCTTCCGCCAAAGGCACTGATGATAAAACCAGCCACTATCGCCGTTATGATACCTTTCTCCGGCGTCACTCCTGACGCTATACCAAAAGCTATCGCCAACGGCAAAGCGACGATACCTACAATGATTCCGGCCATCAAGTCAGCCATGAACTTCTCCTTGTCATAATTCTTCAGGGAGAGAGCCAACTCCGGTTTGAAACTAAAACTAATCATAAAAACCTGTTATACTTATTGTTGTAATTATTTTTTCGTAAACGAACGTATCACGAACCAAACGTGAAGGAAGAATGTCACCACCAGTCCATAATGCTTTGACATTATGGCGAAGCGTTCTTTCAGTGAAGCCTTATGATTGGCTGTCGTCATGCCTTCTGACAGATAATCCGTCAACACATGATTCACATTCAGCAGTCTCATGTTCTGACGCTGAGCTTTCCTCATCACACGCACACACCAGTCGAAGTCTGAAGAGAATCGGTAGCTCAGTTCATACTCCTCCGCTATCTCCCTGTTGACATAAAACGACTGGTGACAGACCACCATACCCTGCATGAAAGACCTCCATGTGAGTTTTCTTGGAGGTGTAAGTCTCCTGCCTCGTATCTTCTTGCCCTCAGAGTCAACGATGTCAGTGTCGCCATACACCACCCCCACGTCATTCTTGTCTCTCACCGCATCCGCAATCGTCCTCAACGTATTCTTGTCATGCAGTCTGTCACCGGCGTTAAGGAAACAGACGAAACGTCCCTTCGCCACACTCAAAGCCTTGTTCATAGCATCGTACAAACCGTTATCTGGTCCACTTATCACCTTGACGTCCACTCCTCTTGCCCGCATCCTGTCCCTGTAAGACTCCGCTATAGCCAACGTCTCATCTTTGGACGCTCCGTCCTGGATGATATGTTCTATGTCATCATAAGCCTGCTCTTCCACAGACCTTAACGTACGTTCCAGCGTCTCTGACGCATTATACGTTACCGTTATGATTGTTATCATATACTTTCAGATATTGTTCGACAACAGCACTCTCAGAATAAGTATCCAATGCTTTCTTACGACAGTTCACGGATATATTGTCATAGTCGTCCGACTCCAGTACCCATTCTATACCTCTCGACAAGTCATCTGAGTCTTGGTAGTTTGAGACATATCCATTCTTCTCATGATCTATCATCTCAGGTATCCCTCCGACATCAAAGCCCACGCAAGGCACTCCACATGACATGGCCTCAGCTATCGTGTTAGGAAGATTATCTTGTAAGGAAGGTGTGACGTACACGTCGACAGAGTTATACAGTTCGACGATCTTTGACTGGTCACTGACATAGTCGATAGGATAGACGTCAAAAGGCAGCATGCTCTTGACCACGTCGGACTTTCCGCCAAGGACGACGACACCGATACGGTATGCCAGCTCACCATTCCTCTGCTTTAACAGCCTGCAAGCCTCAACAAGGTAACGGAATCCCTTTCTCTCATCCGTGATTTTCTGAGAGCCGAACAACATCAGTCGCTTGTCCTGCGGCAATCCCCATTTTCTCCTCGCCTCACTCTTGTCCATAGGCATAAAGAAATCAGTGTCGATGGCGTTTGGAACACTCGTCACGTCATGATTCTCTAACAGCTTTGAGCGTCTCGCCACATCGGCAAGCCACCTGCTGCAACTCACGAACGTCACGTCAGCTTTATCATATATTTTTTTCTTTCTGTCAAAGACACTGCTGACGATGTCAGAGAACAATCCGCGGATTAACTCACAGTCGTAACACTCAGTCTTGTATTTCTCACAACCACCGGAATAGTGACAAACGCCTGTGAAATACCACTGGTCATGCATGGTGACTACAATCCTCTTACCGGAGGATAATATCTTCTCGAGATCGTCTAACGACAGAAATGCCTGATTAACCCAATGCAAATGAATCACGTCCGCCTCAATAAAAGATTTGTACTTCGTGATGTCTGAGCCTGTATTGGCTATGTCGACCTGAAACACGCTATCTCTGTCAAATCCGTTATTGAGAAAAATGACAAGCCTCTCGTATACAAACTTCACCTTCAGTATGAAACTCTTGGTAAGCGACATCACATCTGCATCATCCGTTTGTCTGTCACGTACCAACATCGTCGTGACTATTCCATGTTTCCTCATCGCCTTCATCAGACGATTACACGCAATAGCCGCTCCTCCGATGCGCTCAGATGTGTTTACGAAAAGAACTTTCATTCAAATGCTTAACTAATGACGGCGCAAAGTTAGTAAATTCCATTCAATTTTCATCAGTACACCAACAATTATTATCTACGTGTCGACTTTATAAGCAGACGCCGCTCTGTTTATCTTCTCGTTCAACGTCAAAGACATAACACGTGACGACATCAGTGACATACGACACCCCACTTTTATATCGTAACCTGTCTCGGAGAAAGAGCAACACAATGATACATTATTTATATAAATTGTTACAATTACCCCGATGACTACCATTATAATTCGCGTATATTCGCGAATGAAAGCATGAACAAATACTATTATCAATTTTCAGTTTAACTTTTTACTAAATGAAATCTATTATCACAGCAGCACTCGCCGCATTAGCTTTATCGACCAACGTGAAAGGGCAGAGCCTGCTTTACCCCCAACATTTCAATCTCTCGGAGATAACGGTTCTTGATGGACAGCAGAAGACGATGATGGAGCGTAACGCTTCGCTTCTCCTCGACTATGACGCAGATCGTCTCATGACACCTTTCGTGCGTCAGTCCGGTCTTTCCGACGTCTCCTCATCCAAGTACTACAAATGGACTGAGAAGCATCCATCATTCACAAATTGGGGTCTTGCCGACTGGAGCCTTGAGGGACATGTAGGAGGACATTACGTGACTGCTCTGTCGCTCGCTTACGCGGCTTTGAATGACGGCAGTGACACTCAGAACACGCTGAGGAAACAGATCAAGGAACGCCTGGACTATTGCGTGGAGATAATGAGGGATTGTCAGAACGCATACAAGGATAACACGGAGGGACTGTACGGATTCATCGGAGGACAGCCTATCAACCAGATTTGGACAGGACTTTACGCCAACAACCTCACAGAGTTCAAGAAATATGGTGGCTGGGTACCTTTCTATTGCCAGCACAAGATACTGGCGGGTTTACGTGACGCTTACGTGTATGCAGGCAACAAGACCGCTAAGGAGGCGTTCAAAGACCTGAGCGATTGGAGCGTCAACGTCATCAGTAACCTGTCCTATGCTGACATGCAAACTGTGCTAAACTGGGAACATGGAGGCATGAACGAGACTCTGGCTGACGCTTATAAGATTTTCGGAGACACGAAGTATCTCGACGCGGCAGTAAGGTATAGTCATCAGGCAATGGTGGACGGCATGAAGACTTTCTCCGGCACTTTTCTCGACGGCAAGCACGCTAACACTCAAGTTCCGAAATATATCGGCTTCGAGCGTATCTGGCAGGAATACCAGTCGGGCGAGACTACACAGAAAATCAAAGACTACAGAAACGCAGTGCTTAACTTTTGGGATGACGTAGCTTACAACAGAACGGTGTGCATCGGAGGTAACAGCGTGAGCGAGCACTTCGTGCGTCACGCCAACGGAGCGAGCTACATCAACAACCTCGACGGACCGGAATCCTGTAACTCTAACAATATGCTGAAATTGTCCGAGGACTTGTTTGACGACACACACGATGTGAGATACGCTGACTTCTACGAGAGCACCATGTATAACCACATCATGTCAACACAGGACCCGGAGACTGGCGGTTTTGTATATTTCACGTCCTTACGACCACAAAGCTACAGGATCTACAGCCAGGTGAACCAAGGCATGTGGTGCTGCGTGGGAACAGGCATGGAGAATCACAGCAAGTACGCTCACTTCGCATACACACACAGCACGAACAACGACACGCTGTACGTCAACCTGTTCATCCCGTCAGAACTCAAAAGCAGTAAGTTCGGAATAAGACAGGAAACGGCGTTCCCTTTCGAGCAAAAGAGTAAGATCACAATAACTAAAAGCGGCACTTTCACACTGGCCATACGTAAACCAAGCTGGGTGGAGAACGGCGGATCATACACTTACACCACCAAGAAATGGAAGAAAGGAGAAACCGTTGACATCGACCTGCCTATGACTCTCAGCATAGAGTCATGTCCTGACTACAACGATTACGTGGCAGTGAAATATGGACCGATACTTCTTGCCGCCAGAACAGATACGGAGGACGAACTACAGAACGAGTACGGAGGAGAAGGACGAATGGACCACGCACCGGGAAGCAGGGCAAGCATCAAGACTCTCAGCTCGTCTCCTCTGGTGATTGGAGAACGTGACAAAATGATGGACAGTATCAGTGTCACCGACATATACAAGCTCATGTTCAGCATGAAGACATATAACAAAGGTGTGGTGACACTTGAACCATTTAACGGAATACATCACTCACGCTACGCCTGCTATTTCTACCAGGCCACTCCAGAGCGCTACGCCGCTTCCACGATGGGACAGGCCGACGCCATCGAGCAGGCTCTCCTCGCAAGGACATTGGACTTCGTGGCGACAGGCGAACAACAGAGTGAGGCGGGACACGAGGCAAAATATTCATCCGGGTCAACAAGCGGATCTTATATCGGAGAGACTTATCGTGACGCTAAAAGCAATGAATATGTGCAGTACACGTTGGAGAACGTCACTAAGGAGACCACTAACGTCTCAATCATGCTCCGCATGATAACAGCAGACAAGAACAGAGCCATGAGCATCTACATAGACGACACGAAAATATCTGACTACACCGTGACGCCAACCAGCAAAAACGCTGACGAGAACGGCTTCTATAATATTGAGTTCCGCATTCCTGATAATCTTCTGATTGATGCCTCTGGTAACGTGAAGTCTAAACTGACATTCAAGGCTGTGGCCTCACCAAACACGCTGCTGCCAGGCTTGTATTACCTCAGACTTCTGAAAGACTACAAGGACAACACGTACTCTTGGAGATGCACAGACTGGAAGACGGGTGACAGCGGACGTTTGTCACAGTCTGACATGACTTACGACACAAGCAATAACACGATAATCATAAATGCAGGGACAGGCGTTAACAACGTCTGTCTCTCATTTGATTATGAGAATAACGACTACACGATAGCTAAGTCTCAGAAATACCTTGTGGTACACGGCAGCAACCTGTCATTAACAACCGGAAAGAACTATCTGTGGTGGTTGAACGGAGTAAATAAAGGGTCAAGCGTCAGACCAGCGTTGACAAAGAACATCAGCGTTACAAACAATGACGGCACGACAAGTGAGGAGGCGGTCATTGCCTGGGACATGACAACGTCCGGACTCGACGGCAACAACACCGGCGACCCGCTGTCCATATCAAGAGGACTAACAATATTCGGTCTGACATCCTCCAGCGGCACAAGTGTCATCAAATACGTTGGATTTCATTCCGACATTGATGAGTACACCAGTGCTTTAGATGTCAGACATATAAATACCGAAAATGATAAACAGATGATATATACCATCAACGGGACAAACAGCAAAAACTTAACTAATGGTATATATATAGTAAATGGTAAGAAGATATTAGTAAGATAAAAGAATAATGCACAAACAGCGGTGCGCATTATTCTTTTATCTGTCATCTCATCAATCATCATATCCTGGATTCTGAGTGAGATAAGGATTATTTAGAAGTTCCGCATTTGCTATCGGGAACAGAGCCTTATAAGACTCCCACTTCTTCCACTCAACTTTTGAGAGCACGTCATCAATGCGATTTGTTCTCTTCAAGTCAAACCAGCGATGTCCAAGCTCGGCGAAGAACTCTCTCTGACGCTCACCCTCGATGAGCAGCAGGACATCGTCAACGGATGTGAGCACAGAATCAGCCACTCCCGCTCTGTTTCTTATCTTATTCACGTCAGACAAAGCTTCCTTGACGTTACCAAGATGAGCATTCGCCTCTGCTCGTATCAGATACTGCTCAGCGAGACGGAACCAGACCTGATACTCATACTCCTCAGTCTTTGACGGCGTCGCTCTGTTCTTATACTTATAAGGATAGTACACACCTTTCTTGTCAGCTATCCAGTTGGTGCCTCTCTTGTCGGCAGGGTCCGACGTGAGAGAAGCGAGAAGCTCGGGAGAGATCTGATAATTGACATTATTACCGCTTGGCACTAACATATACCCCTCACGTGTATACCCCACATATGTTCCGGTACCACTGTATCCCTCCATATTAGCGCACATGATAGACTCTTTGCTGGAAGCCCTGAAGACATTGTCTAAATCCTCCAGCTGATACCTCGTGCCAATACCTCCGTCAGCTACAGGCAGCAACTTCTCAGACATCGCCTTCGCCTTTTCCCACTCACCCATATAGAGATAAACTCTGGCAAGGAAAGCATAGCAAGCGTCTGATGTGATGTATGTGACGTCATCAGTAGCGCCATCCAGATACTCCGCAGCCTTTGTAAGATCGCTAATAATCACATCATACACCTGAGACTGTGCCACACGAGGCGTGTTGGCAGTCTTGTTGAAGTCAGTCACCATGACCAAAGGTACGTCACCATAAGAGTTCACGAGCACGAAGTACGGAAAAGCGCGGAAAAACAGAGCCTCGCCCAGGTACCTGTCACGTGAGTCAGAGTCGATAATCGACGTACCCTCAACATTAGTGATGAAATCATTAGACTGGTATATCGCCTTGTACAAACGCTGCCATATCGTCGCCATCATAGACGTCTGGGACGTATATGTGTTCTCATAATACTCGGCATAGGATGTGAGACGGTACTTCAGCTCATCGCTGAACATACTATAATACAATGGCATATATGTGTAATACACCGAAGAGCAAAGCCAGTTATTGACATACAGTCCGACACGAGCCGCCTCAATTCCGTCCTTCGATGTGAAAACCTGCTCAGTGACAAGACTGGACGTCGGTGAATCCACTTCGAGCAAGTCATCACAACTTGTCAACAAAAGAGAGCATAAAGCTGACACGACAAGTCCTTTATTTAATAAACTCATTCTCATTTTAATCTTTATATTTTATCTGTTACAGAGACAAATTCAAACCGAAAGAAAAAGAAGTCAAAGGTGGGATGTATCCATTAGCTGTCTCTGGACTATAACCGTCATATCCAGTTATAGTAAACAAATTGTTTCCCTGTATGTACACAGACACATTATCTATTCCCGCAGGACGTATAAGCTTACGAGGCAAAGAGTAAGTCAGCTTAATGTTGCTGAGCTTCAGGTACGAGCCGTTGCTAAGTCCGAAATCCGAAGAGCTCAGCTTTGTCGTAGCGGTGTATATGTCACTTGACGTGGTGGTAGTGAGACCTGGGTATTTAGCGTCGACGCCAGGAGTAGTCCAGCTGTTCTGTGCCCATTCTCTCAGTACATTATACATCATACCCGTTGGATAGTCATAGCTATAGTAGAAGCCGTTCTGGTTTGGCTTGATGCGGAAATAGAAGGAGACGTCGAGCGTGAATCCGTTCCATTTGACGGTATTGTTCAGTCCACCATACATCTTCGGGTCGAAGTCGCCGAGATACTGATAGTCTGCACTTGTGAGCTTACCATCGCCGTTGACGTCCTCAAACATAGGCACACCAGTCTGATTATCTATACCGAGATACTTATATCGTCTGATGAGGTTGATACTCTTACCTATGATGTATGTGGAAGAGTATGCCGATGACTCGAGGTTCTCATACTCCAGCAGTTTGTTTCTTGGAATAGTGATGTTGAGCGATGTTGTCCAGTTCAATCCCTTCTTTTCTATGTTACGTGTGTTGAGTTCGAACTCCCAACCAGTGTTCTGAATAAGCGCATTGATATTAGTTGTCACGGATGTCGATCCAGACTGTCCTGCCACCTTCATCGCCTTGTTGATCTCCGAGCTACGGTTACAGTAATAGTTAGTGCTGAAAAGAATCCTGTCGTTGAGGAATCCGAGCTCCAGTCCGAGGTCGAACTTCTTCACCGTCTCCCAGTGCAGGTTCTCGTCAGACAGTCCGTCAGGAACGATACCCGTCGCTCCGTTGTAAGGATACTTAGACACAGAGTAAGTGGTGAGATAAGCGAAGCTACCGACATTGTCGTTACCAGTCTTACCGTAGCTTGAGCGCAGCTTACCGAAGCTCAGCCATTTCAGTCTTTCATTCTCTTTGACAAACTTCTCGTTAGAGAATATCCATCCTCCACCAACAGAGTAGAAGTTACCCCATCTCTTTCCCGGTCCGAAGTGAGATGAGCCGTCACGTCTGAAAGTGAGGTTTAGCAGGTAACGTTCTTTATAGTTATAACCGACACGTGCAAACAGAGAGGCAGTCTTATTCTGAGTCTCCGGGTTGTTATGTGTCGTGATGATACTTGCGGCAGCAGCGTTCTTAATGAACATATCTCCAGGGAATCCCTTAGTATAGAGCGCAATAGCCCTTGTTGTAGTGTACTCATACGTTCCTCCCAACAGGAAATCCGTCTTACCTCCTAATATATTAGCCTGATAAGTGAGCTGAGGCTCGATGTCCACAGTCTGCACATTGAGAGAAGTATAGTCACCATATTCATAAGACGTGTCGCTATAAGGATTCTGGTAATAGCTGTCGTATCCGTTATTCTGGTTACTTCCACTGAAGTTATAACCTATGTTCACCTTTGCCACCAGCTTATCCCAGATGTTATAGCCAGCTTTGAGATTAGCCATCACACTTGTCACGTCATTGCGTCCCTCATATCCTCGTCCTGACAGCGGAGCCTTAAAGTCAGGGTCATCCGGAATCCAGTAAGGGTTTCCGTTATCATCGTACGGAGGAGTGTTAGGTGCAGTGTTCATGTATGCGTAAGAGCATATCGCAGCATACGCTTTCTCAGAAAGGTTATTGACACTAACGTTAGCCTCGAGGTTGAATCTGTTGTCAAGGCTATGGTGTTGAACATTAGCGCGTCCGGTCCAACGAGTGTAAGTATCCTTACCTGTTGAGACAGTCTTTGACTTATAATACGAACCGCTGACGAGGAAAGATGTGGTGTTGTTTCCGCCGCTCACCTTGAGATTCACGTCCTCAGCCCATGCCGTCTTACCCATAATCTGGCTCTGCCAGTCGTAGTCAGCATCCTGGTCCCAGAGGAAGATGTCAGGAAAGTTAGACGCGTTCCAGTCACTCTCCTTCACGTCACCACGTGCGAGGTCGGCGGCGAAAGCCTGTTTACGGTATTCCAGGTATTCAGAAGTACTGAGATAGTCAAGTCGTTTGCTCATCCATTGTGCCGTGGCACTTGTTGAGAACTCCACCTTCGTCTTACCCTCGCGACCTTTCTTAGTCGTGATAATCACGACGCCGTTGGCACCGCGTGTACCATAAATGGCAGTGGCGTCCGCATCCTTAAGGATCTCCATACTCTCGATGTCATCCGGGTTAAGGAATGTCAACGGGTCCGGAGTCTCAAATATACCCTCCTTGATGTAGCTGACAGGATTCTCGTCACTGTGAGCTATCGTCACTCCATCGACGATGTAAAGAGGCATGTTATAATATCTGTTGGTGGACAAGGTGTTGTACCCTCGAATCACGATCTTCGAGTTTGCCCCACCAGGCACACCTGAGCCTTGTTCAACATACACTCCGGCGGCGTTACCCTGAAGAGCCAAAATAGGTGAGTCGTTCGTAGCGTCCGCCACCACATCTCCCTTGACCTTTGCCACGGAGCCGGTGAGCATACGTCTGGATGACTCACCATAACCAATCACGACGACATCATTGAGAGAGTACTGGTCGTTTTTCATCACGACAGTACCAACGTCAGTCAACTCATCATCGTACACGTCCAACTCAAAATTATCAAAACCGATATACTTGAACACCAAGTGCAGAGGATAATTCAAGTTAGACACATTAAGACGGAATCTACCATTGATATCCGTAGCAGCTCCAGTACTCATGTTCTGGCTGGGTCTGACGATAACACCGACAAGTGGCTCATTCGTTGCGTCAACAACGGTACCTTCTATGATTTGGGCGTTGACAGCCTGAGACCACGAAGTTAAAAAAACACAAAGCGCAACAAAAAAAACAGGCAGATTAATACCCTGTCTTAATAAATATTTTACCTTTGTCATGTCTATAAAATTTGGAGCACCAAATGACTGTCAGTCATTCGCAGTGAGCAGATAGTCATGTTGGTGCTCTCGTTTTTTAGAATTCACTCTAAAAAAGATACTTATACAATACTTATAAGTATCCAAATAACACTTTACTTAATAACTGTTGCTCAGTCAAGCTGCTCCACAGTGTAGTTTATAGTCTTGAAAGACTCTACCATCTGAGCAGGTGAAGTCTTAGCCTTGTCATAATTGACTGTCACGACCTTTGTTGTCACGTCAACGTCAACATTGCTCACGCCCTCTACAGCAGTCAAGAGCTTCTTCACCTTGTTAGCGCATCCGCCACATCTGATCTGAGACGCCTTGAACTTAACCACGTCACCAGCGGCAGCAGTCTCTGCAGCCTTCTCCTTGCAGCAGCTCTTCTTCTCACCAGCGGCAGCAGTCTCTGCAGACTTGTTCTTGCAGCATCCACCCTTCTTCTCACCTGCGGCAGCCTCTGCTGACTTGCTCTTGCAGCATCCACCCTTCTTTTCACCTGCGGCAGACTGGTTAGCGATAGCAGAAGCCTCAGTTGCCTTGTAGTCAATCTTAGCGAAAGCAGCTACAAGCTTATCTGTATTAGTCTTGTCAGCGTCATATTCGATTGTCACAGTCTTTGTGGTAAGATCAGTCTTGATATCCTTAACCCCCTTCTCAAACTTCAGACCGTTCTTGATACGGTTCTCACAGCTGCTGCAGTGCATCTGCGGATTAGTGTTGAAAACTACAGTTTTAATGTCCTTAGCAAAACCTACGGCTGCGAAAGCGAGAGCAGCCAAAGTCAAATTGAACTTTTTCATTTTATTAATTATTGATTTTAAATGTATAAATTAAATTCCGATAGTCATATAGAAGAATTGTCAGCAAGTAAAGTGTCGTACATTGCCATGATCAGATCTCATTCCAGTTAAAACGTACGCCGACATAAAACATAGAGCCGTGTATTGGTCCCCAGATAAGAGTTGAGTCAAAGTTGCCGCTCCACGGATTATCAGCGTTGATGATAGGATTCTTCTGTTTGAATCCAGTGAGGTTCTCACCGCCCGCGTAAATGGAGAAATGGCGGAAATGACGAGTGACCTGTGCACTAAGCTGTTCGTAAGCCTTGAAAGTGCTGTTCCATGAGCTGGTACCGTCGTCCATGATATATGACGCCGGTATGCGTCCGTTACCATTCATCTGCAGAGTGACGTCAAACTGCCACTTCTCCAGTCCCGGTTTGTAAGACAGTGTCAGCAGTCCCTTATACCTGCTCGTGAGAGGTTTCTCTCTCAACACACCCCCATACGTACACTTCACGTCAGTGTACCTGTATGCCGCTGTCGCTGTGAATCCCTTGAAGAAAGGATAAGACAACTCCATCTGCACCGTGTGTGAGTACGAGTCACCATTAAGGTTAGTAAAGATTACCGAGTGAGGATCCGAGTCCATATCGACGACAAGCTGATGAATGAAGTCTGTGTAGTAATATTCAGCGTCAAACTTCAGCGTCTTACCGCCTACCGGTATATTCAGTTGTGCGCTGACTCCATAGTTCCATGCCTCGTCCTGGTCAGGGTTAGCGTCCACCACAATCTTTCTGCCGCTGGCAAACAAGAAGTTGTTCTCCGCCATCACATGGTTTGAGCGATATCCCTTACCTGCAGAGGCTCTGAGAGAGAACACATCGCTTGGTGACCACTTCAGATGTGTCCTTGGAGTCAGGAACGAACCGTAGACATCGCTGTGATCAGTGCGTAGCCCCACCATCAGAGTCAGGTTATCCTTCATCTTATAGGTATACTGCGCATATGCTCCCGACGTCGTCTCTTTCTCGCGGCTCAGCGACAGTGTAGCGTCAGCCACGTTGTCGAGATTATAATACTGCTTGAAATAATCGTGGTTCATGCTGACACCCGCAGACAAGCTGTGGTGCTCACCATAGTCAGCCTCATACATCAGAGACGCGTAGAGGTTCTTTTCGTTGACGTTATACTCCTTATAACCATAGGTGGCGTCCTGATTATGTAAGGTGCCAGATAACATGAGTGCTATGTTTGTGTTGTGACTGTCATTGAAGATATACGCATTCTTGGCGAATGCCTCATATCTCTCATTCTCTATGTCGATGACGTAAAGCGGTGACGAGTGTCCCACATGGTGTGATGTCTGACCACCTGTCCTCGTCTCCTTCATACCTTTCACTGAGAACTGTGTCAACAGATGCTTATCCTTATAGAACCAGCGATTCTGTACATTATACTGACGCACCTTAGGCATATCCATGAAGCCGTCGTCATTGTCGTCATGAGCTGAGTTAAGGTCTTCGTAGTGGAATAGCAACGCTGTCTTCCATTTCTCACTCACCTTCAGGTTACCCTGGAAGTTACCCTCGTAACGTCCTTTAGAGTTGACGTACGCGTTAGCCTCGAGGAAACGGGGAGCCTGTGGCTTTTTGAACTCCACGTTGATCTGTCCCGTTATGCTCTCATATCCGTTCTTGACCGACGAGCATCCCTTAGATACCTGAATGCTCTGCATCCATGTGCCCGGGATATATCCGAGCGCATAAGGTATTGACGCTCCGCGATAGTTAGGGATGTTCTCCGTAAGCATCTGCACATAGACGCCGGAAAGGCCCAACAGCTTAATCTGTTTAGCGCCTGTGGCGGCGTCAGCATAACTGACGTCAACCGACGGGTTAGTGGTGAAGCTCTCACCGAGGTTACAACATGCGGCTCTGAACAGCTCACCCTGTCCTATGACATCACCATTCATGATGCCGGACATTTTCAATGTGCCGCTCCGCTGAGCCACCAGACTGACCTCGCGCAGCTCTTTTCCCTCCACCAAAGTATCATTGAAGTTTGTTCCACCATCTCTCACCTCGTCCGCAAACACCTGAGCAGAGAGGCAAAATGACGCAAAACCTAAAAACACTACCTTCTTACTATTCATTTCTGTGTCGTATATATAGTAAACGACATTATTATTTTCTTTTAAAAGAACAAAGTGTCTTTAATTGCTCATTGGGCATCGCCCATTTGGCAAAAGCCTCGTCAACCTTGGCCTCCAAAGCGGCTTTGCTATTGAAAAACACGTTGTGGGTGTTTTCGCGTCTTGTTATACGCCACACCTGCTCTATCGGGTTCAGGTCTGGCGAATAGGGTGGCAGCTTTATGAAAACCACCTTTTCCCTGATATCTGCGTATTCGAGATTCCTC
>FLNY01004397.1_pt1 | contig 29031 bp, 17 predicted proteins | sample 1140381 | NCBI WGS metagenome assembly FLNY01 (sample SAMEA3878172, study PRJEB12797) | bioreactor metagenome | biome: Moose rumen | place: Sweden | collected 2011-10 | reverse complement strand
CTGAGTAATCTGTGTAAAGGAAAAGAATACAAAATATCAATCATAACTTCAGAAAGTTGAATAATGAGCCCACTTGAAAAAGTCCTGATAGGTCGATAATACCACATGGGTGGTGTCCCTCCCCCTTGGTAATCAGATATTTATATTCAAGCCCTGTAGGGGTGTCAGACTAAATAAGATTTTTTCAAGTGGACTCAAAACAACACTTTTTCAAGTGGACTCAATAAAAATATTTCATTACACTCACCTTCATCAATTCATAAATTATATGAAAATACAGAAATTCAGTTTAATGATTACTGCATCTGCCGTTTATTGGTTGCTTTTAAGCAGTTTCAGTTCAGTTTTCATTGAAAGTCTCACCTATCCTCTGAGTGATGAGGCATGGAAGCAGTCGGAATGGCTGTCAGTAGCAGATGAAGACAACCAAGACCGTCCGACAGAGAGTTCAAGTTGGTTTGTCAGCAATATAAAACCAAGCCAAAAGGTGAAAAATGCCAAATGGATGACCGCCGGACTGGGTGTCTATAAGCTATATGTCAACGGAGAAATTATCGGGAAAGAGATGCTTCGCCCAGGTTTCACAACTCCGGAGCAGACAAAACGGTCGTTCACTTATGTCATCAGTGACAGACGGAAACTTCAGAGTGAGAATGGTATCACCCTCGCTGTGGAAGTAACCCCCGGTTGGTGGACCGACCGTATAGTCCGTCAGCAGGGATGGGAAAAGCGCCGTTGTGCGTTCAGAGGAGTGTTAGAGGTGACCTATGATGATGGCAGCACGGAATATTTCCCTACCAACGTGCGTGATTGGAAAGCCGGAGTTGTCGGCCCAATTATCCGCTCCGGCATTTACGAAGGCGAAAGTTACGATGCCCGTCAGCCACTTGGTTTTAATCAGATTGACAAGTTCGGAAAACCCGTTGTGAATCAGAACTTCAATGGCAGCGTGCTTCCCTCCGACGGTGCTGAGATCTATCTTCGCACCGACCTCACGCTACAAGTAAAAGAGGCTTACGTATGGAAAGATGTCGAAGGCGCCAAAGAGGGAGAGTTCGGCAAAGTTGTTGTGGCACGCAGCTATCAGTCCGGCAAGGATATTGTTCTCGACAAGGGCGAGACACTTGTGGTGGACTTCGGCCAGAATTGTGCCGCAGTTCCTTCGTTTGTATTCAAGGCAGAAGAAGGCACTATGCTCACTTGTCTGCCCGCAGAGCTGCTCAACGACGGTAACGGATCCCGGAGCCGAGGGATGGACGGTCCGGAAGGGAGCTGCCATCGTGAGAACCTTCGTATGCAGAGAGATGGGATGCGGATAGAGTATATTTTTGCTGACTGTCAGGGAAAATATGTGAGCTATCAGCCGACAACCACTTTCTTCGGCTACCGCTATATTTCTGTAACTGCCACCGACAAGGTGACCTTCCAAAGTATCACATCCATACCTGTGACCTCCATTACCCACACGATGGAATGGCTCAACCCAAGCGACCGGATGTTAAAAATGTACAAGGCGAACAATTACAAGTTGAGGACAGGCAACGCCTCTGTCAACCAGCTCATTTCCAACACCTACTGGGGAATGCTATCTAACTACCTGTCGGTTCCGACCGACTGTCCGCAGCGCAACGAGCGGCTGGGATGGATGGCCGACACACAGGTGTTCGCCGAGACCGGCACTTTCTTTGCCGACACTCGCCGGTTCATGCATAAATGGTTGCGCGACGTACGCGACTGCCAAGGCGAAAAAGGCGGTTATACAGGTGTTGCCCCTCTTGGTCCTTACGGTAGTGAGAAGATGCGTGTAGGCTGGGCAGACGCCGGTGTGATTGTGCCATGGGTCGTGTGGAAACAATATGGCGACACAGAGATTATTAATGAGCACTGGGAATCTATGGAGCGATTTATGAATCACGTGTCAGCCACAAAATACCGTCATGAGCTGATGCTCGACGAGAATTTCAACTACCAGTGGGCCGACTGGCTGAGTTATGAGCCTCTGGAGAGTTGTGGCGGCGGAGCGTTTGCTGTCGGAAAGCCGTTGCCGGAAGCTGTAGAATACTGGAACTATCTGAGTGGCTGCTATTGGCAGAACGACGCCGAAATGATGGCTGACATGGCTGAGGCTTCAGGCCGTGATGCAGGGAAATACCGTGACATGGCACAGACTGCCAAAACATACCTGAAGGAGACCTTTCTCAACAGCGACGGCACTTTCAAGACGTCGATTCTGAACACGATGCAGACACCGGCCCTCTTCGCTCTGAAAAACCATTTGGTGGAAGGGGATGCCAAAGCAGCGGTGATCGCCCGTCTGAAAGAGAATTTTGCGGCTCACGAAGGCTGTCTCCAGACCGGTTTTCTCGGAACCTCCATTCTGATGAGCACACTCACGGAGAACGGTCTGACTGATATCGCCTATGACCTGCTTTTCCAGCGTAAGAATCCGAGCTGGTTATACTCTGTTGACAATGGCGCCACCACCATGTGGGAACGCTGGAACAGCTATATGGCCGACAAAGGGATGGGACCTAACGGTATGAACTCGTTTAACCATTACGCCTATGGCTGTGTATGCGAGTGGATTTGGAAAACAGCTGCCGGTATCGCCGCCGACCCACGCCAACCAGGCTTCCGCCATATTATCATGCGTCCTATTCCCGACCGCAGACTTGGCTCTCTCGATGCCTACTACCCTTCCGCTGCCGGCATTATCAAAAGTTCGTGGAAATACAAAGGCGACAAATGGATTTGGGAATTTTTCATTCCGAGAGGAGCCACAGCCTCAGTGACGTTACCGGGCGAGACGATGGCAAAAGAATACCAAAGCGGTAAGCACAAGGTGGAAATAACGTTATGATGTCATTCGACTTGTAAGTTCTATAAATACAAAAATGCAACGGAATTCCGTTGCATTTTTTGTGGGCGTTGACGGATTCGAACCGCCGACCCTCTGCTTGTAAGGCAGATGCTCTAAACCAGCTGAGCTAAACGCCCTTGTTTTTCGAAAAGCGGTGCAAAGTTAGATATTTTCGCTTTAATGAGCAAATTTTTCTTGATAAAAAGTGAATAAAAGTAAAAAAAGGGGTTGAAAAGTGAAATAAATTGAATAAAGCTTAAAGAAAATAGAAAAGGTTTGGGGTGAACGGAATGAAATTGTAATTTTGTATGCGAAAAATATACAGGAAGAGTTGAAAAGCCCTGTTTTATTTTATGTTAACTGGGAAAAAAATAGGTTTCTACACATTGTTTGTCATCTCACTGCTCGTTTCCTCATGTTCGGAGCAGCAATACTTTGTGAAAGGCAAGAGCACGCAGTCGACCATCGACGGCGAGTATGCCTATATGGTACCTATGAACAGCACCATCGCCTATGTTGGTACCCCTCAGTTGCTCTATCTGGACTCCTGCCGTGTGGTACACGGAAAGTTTGAGATGACCGGTCCGTTGGATTCCGTGCAATGTGTGACCATCTATATGGGCAGTATGCGCATCCCGATGGTGCTGGAAACCGGAGAAGTGAGCATCAACTACCAGAATTCCAATATCCAGGTGAGCGGTACTCCACTCAATGACCGTTTTTACAGCTTTCTCAATACGCGCGACTCACTGGTTTTCATACAGAAAGAGCTCTTTAATCAGGTGTCAGCCATGGATTTGACCACTGAGAATCTTGACGACTACACACAGATGTCCACTAGTCTTAAGAACGTGACGGCACAGATAGACAGTGTGGAATGTGATTTCGTTAGAAACAACATCGACAACGTGCTCGGTGTCTCCTGGTTTCTCCACATGTGTGATGAAGCCTCCAACAATGCCGGCCGCCTTTTTGTCCCATCCTATCTGGAAGCCATCTATGAGAATGCGCCTCAGACCTTCCGCAGTAACTGGGCCATCAGGAATTATCTTCAACGTTGCAAAAACGCCCAGTCAGCCCCATCAGAATACCATGATTTCGGTTCTATTCACTGATTTTTAAAGGACGATTCTGCTCTGAATCCAAAAAAATGCCGTTTTTTTTTGTTATCCCCTCTTTTTTTGCTAAATTCGCATGATAAACCAAATCCCATTAACTGTTTTTTGGGATAAAGCGAAATCGAGGACAGATGCAGATGAACAAAGACACGAAGCTGTTTTATATTGTCATGTCGTGCGACATGGCACTGATTGTCGTCTTGAATCTGACACTCTGGCTATTGTTCAAAAAAATATCGCCCGTAACCTATCCAGCCATCGGATTCAAGCTGACCACCTTGCTGTTGCTTGCCTCTTATGTGCTGACATTCACTTTCCATCCCTCCGTCAGCCACAAGCGTTTTAACAGGGTGGAGGATGTGGTGAAAAACGTGATGATTGCGGGTATGATTTTCGGCGTGATCAACTCACTGCTTATCACGATCTTCTACCCTTCGATGCGCTTTCCCCGCACCTATTTCTTCTCCTTTATCATCATATTCGTGATTTGTCTTACGCTGGAGCGTACTCTGCTACGGCGTCTTTTTATGTATTTCCGTGCTAACAAGCGGAACCAGAACCATGTGGTGCTGATTGGAGAGAGTAAGGGAATCAAGGACCTTTTCCACTATCTGTCCCAACCGTTCTATGGGTATAACATCATGGCACATTTCAACAGTGAGCCATCAGCGGATTCCGACTTAGCCAAGCTTTATTGCGGCAGCGAGGACAACATCTACGAATGGCTTTCAAAACATCCTGGCATCCATGAGATATATGCCTTTATGGATCCCAACGACCAGGACAAGATTCACATGCTGTCGAAATTCTGTGATAACAACCTGATCAGGTTCTTCTACGTGCCCGATCTGAATATATTCCGCGGTAAGCTGTCGTATTTCCAGTATGGCTCCACCCCTGTGGTAGCCCGCAGACGCGAACCGCTTGCCGACCCGCTGAACCAATTCTTCAAACGCGCGTTCGACATCGTGTTCTCCCTGCTTGTGCTGATACTCGTCTTCCCGATAGTGTTCCTTGTGTCTGCAGTCATCATCAAGCTTCAGTCGCCGGGTCCGATATTCTTCAAGCAACTGCGAACGGGGTTGGACGGCAAGTCGTTTTACTGTCTGAAATTCCGCTCGATGCACGTCAACAACGAATCAGACGAGCAACAAGCGACAAAGAATGACCCGCGCAAGTTTTCCTATGGTGATTTCATGCGCCGTACAAACATCGACGAACTGCCACAGTTTATCAATGTACTGATAGGTGATATGTCGGTGGTGGGTCCACGTCCACACATGTTGCGACATACGGAGGAATATTCCAGCATCATCAACCGTTATATGGTTCGTCACCTGTGCAAGCCCGGCATCACAGGCCTGGCCCAGGTTTCCGGATTCCGTGGTGAGACCCAGCAATTGAGTCAGATGGAAGACCGTATTAAGAAAGACATTGAATATCTTGAGAATTGGACATTATTATTAGATATCAGAATTATCAACAAAACAATCATTAATATCCTACAAGGAGAAAAGAACGCTTATTAAAGACAATGGACACAGTATTAAGTGGCATACGCCCCACAGGCCACCTTCATTTGGGCAATTATTACGGTGCGGTAAGGAGTTTCGTGAAAATGCAGAACGAGTACAACTGTTATTTCTTCATAGCCGACTGGCATTCGCTGACCACCCATCCCACACCAGAAAACATACAGAATTCCACCCGGACTATCCTGGCCGAGTATCTCGCCTGCGGACTCGACCCGGAGAAAGCCACCATTTATATACAGAGTGACGTGCCCGAAACCATCGAGCTCTATCTCTACCTGAACATGAACACATACATCGGCGAGTTAGGCCGCGTTACAACTTTCAAGGAGAAAGCACGCCAGCAGCCGGACAATGTGAATGCCGGCCTTTTCACCTACCCTACACTTATGGCGGCAGACATTCTTCAACACAGAGCCAAATGGGTGCCTGTAGGAAAAGACCAGGAGCAGAACATGGAGATGGCCCGCAAGTGTGCCCGCCGTTTCAACAACATCTACAAGACAGACCTCTTCCCTGAGCCGCAGAACTATTATTTCGGTTCGGAGGCATTGAAGGTTCCCGGTCTTGACGGAAGTGGCAAGATGGGCAAGAGCGACGGCAACTGCATCTTCCTTTGCGACGAAGAGAAAGTGGTTCGCAAGAAAGTGATGCGCGCTGTGACGGACAATGGTCCGCAGTCGATGAACAGTGAAAAGCCAGAAGTGATTGCCAACCTGTTTAAGATGATGAGTATTGTGTCGAGTCCCGACACACTGCAGTATTTCGATGAGAAATGGAACGACTGTACGCTTCGTTACGGCGACATGAAGAAACAACTGGCCGAGGATATGGTGGCGGTATTGACTCCGATACGTGAGCGGATTGAAGAATACTCCTCCAACCGCGCACTTCTCGACAAGATAGCCGCTGATGGAGCAGAGAAAGCCCGTGAAAGTGCAGCCGCCACACTGAAGGCTGTCCGCGAAACCATTGGATTCAGAGTATATTAGATTTTAATAACCAAATAGTATTAACCCTAAATTTTTGATCTATGGCTTACAAAATTATTGACATCGAAGGCGTAGGTGAAGTTTACGCTGAGAAACTGATTGCCGCAGGAATCGAGAAAGTTGAAGACCTGCTTGAAAAATGTGCGAAACCAGCCGGCCGCAAGGCTTTGGCAGAAGAGACTGGCATCAGTCCAAAGCTGATTCTGAAATGGACAAACCACGCTGACTTGTTCCGCATCAACGGAGTGGGTCCTCAGTTTGCCGAGTTGCTCGAAGCAGCTGGCGTTGACACCGTGAAGGAATTGAAACACCGTGTGGCAGCCAACCTGAAGGCAAAACTCGATGAGACCAATGCAGAGAAGAATCTGTGCAACCGTGTTCCTGCTGAGGTTGAGGTTCAGAAGATGATTGACCAGGCTAAGGAACTCGAACCTAAGATGGAATATTAATCTGCCTCTTTCCGAAACAATAAAAGCCCGGACAGTCCGGGCTTTTATTATTTGATTTAGCTATGTATTTTTATCAGCGTCTTGTCAGAGCGCCAGCCTGAATCCGAGATAGTAGGTTTTGGTGTTTGGTCGCTGGCTTGAACGATAGGAACTTCTGCAATAGCGCATGCCGTCTTCCCAGTGGCTTCCTCGAACCACGCGGTTGTAGCCACCTCCAGGTCCCATCGGATTCGTCTGGTCAAGGGTTGAATAGTTCATGTACCAGTCCTCACACCATTCAGCCACATTACCTCCCATGTCGTAGATACCCAACTCGTTTGGTTTCAGATAGGCGGCAGGATTGGTAGAAGAACATATATGTGCGTTCCATGCCACGACATTACAAGTGTCGTTGCCAATGAAATGATATCCCTGACTGAGGTTTCCTCCCCGTGCGGCATATTCCCATTCAGCCTCTGTAGGCAGGCGGAACCTCTGACCTGTCATCTGGTTGAGTTTCGCGATAAAGTTCTGACAGTCCTCCCATGACACATTTTCCACAGGCAGGTTGTCACCACGATGATGCGACGGATTCGAACCCATTACCACTTTCCACAGAGCCTGTGTCACTTCAGTCTGTCCGATGCGGAAACTTGAAAGTGCCACATTATGACACGGTTGTTCGTCAGGATCTGCCAGCAGGGTCTGCTCAAGCGTCGCTCCCATAAGAAAGGAACCACCTTGTACACCTATCATTGTGAATTTCACCCCTCTCACCTTGAACGTCTCTGATTTGAGCCATTGTGTGTCGTAAGGCTGATAATGACGTGGTCTCATCTGAGGGTTCTGTGCAGTAGCATCTATATCGTTTTGTGAAACGTTGCAAACAAGTCGTAGTCCAGTGTTATAGTTTGCCTGCTGAGGGCCGAGGCTGTATCGGAATGCCACACGTGCCGCATTAGAGCCGTCTATCCAGTGTCCACCTCTGACACATCGGTTCGTACCGTTCTGCAGACCAATCGGGTTGGTCTGGTTTTCAGGCTGGTATTCGCCATACCAGTCGTAGCACCACTCTGCCACATTGCCCGACATATCGTAGATGCCCAGCTCGTTTGGTTTTTTCCGGTTTACTGCTTTTGTGGCTTCCGTGTTGCTCACCCACCAAGCCACCTCACTCAGTTCGTCACTGCCAGCATACATCCAATTACCGGAAAACACACCACCCCTTGCAGCATATTCCCATTCAGCCTCCGTAGGAAGACGGAACTCCATGCCTGTGATTTGGTTGAGTTTCGCAATAAAACGCTGGCAGTCGTACCAAGTGACCGACTCCACCGGCGCTTTCGGACTCTTGAAGTTCGAGGGGTTCTTTCCCATCACCGCCTGCCATAGTTCTTGTGTCACCTCTGTCTCACCGATCAGATAAGTGGACAGCGCCACTCTGTGAGCAGGATGTTCGTCAAGTTCGGACCGGTACATCTGATCCATCGTACACCCCATCAGGAAGGATCCCCCCTGCACACACACCATTTTAAATGATACACCGTTGATGGTAACTACACGGTCGTTGACCTCGATGGTAGAATAATCAGCGAAAGGAGCCAGAGAGTCGGTTTTGATATTTTCCGGCATATAGGCTGTGAGGTTCACAATGGTGTCAGCCGGCTCCTCCTCTACAGGCGTTACCGGTAATGTGTCCTCAACAACTACATTAGCAACGACGGTTTCAGATTTCTCCTTTTTCTTAAAAAATTTCTTAAAAATTTGCGCATTAGCCATAGAATATGGTGCAACACACAAAATCAGGACGGCCAAACCTTTCAGTATTGCCCCTGAACATCTAATAGTGTTTGTCATCCTTAAATAATTTACAGAATGAATGTTTATTTCTTTTGTTTTGCGAAGTTACAACAATAATTATATAAAAACGTAAAATGGAATGTAAATTTAAAAAAAATTAACTTTTACAAAAATAAAATCATTTTTTTGAAAAAAAATTGAAAAAAAGTTATGTAGTTAAAAAAAAAGTACTACCTTTGTAAAAAATTATGGAAATTATTTTTCATTCATTCATTAATTTATTAACTTAAAGTTGTTATTTTATGAAGAAATTAATTTTATCTCTAGTAGTGTTGTGCTCATTTGCAGCAGCAAACGCACAGCAGACAATCTACACTCCGAAGTTCTTCGACAACGTGTATGTTGGTGTTAACGGTGGTGTAAACACAAACCTCGCATTTGACGAGACTTTCCCAGTGAACCCGACAGCAGGTCTTCGTATCGGTAAGAACTTCAACCCGATCTTCGGTGCTTTCATCGAGGGTACAGCTTGGTTCGGTTCTCACTCTGAGAAGAACGACCGTTGGTTTGCAGAGCGTTTCGACCTTCTCCCAGGTAACAACGGTTCACACAATGCAGTTCGTTTCGTAAACGTTGGTTTGAACGGAACAATCAACCTCACAAACGCATTCCTTGGCTATGCTGGCGAGCCTCGTCCATTCGAAGTTAGCACAGTAGCAGGTTTGGGTTGGGGTCACGTTTTCACTCCATCTGACTCTAAACTCTACACAGGAGGTCGTGATGAGGATCGTGACGTTCTCACCGCAAAGGGTGGTTTGAACCTCGCTTACAACTTCGGCGCTGAGAAAGAGCATCAGATTTATCTTGAGCCAGCTGTGATCTGGAACCTCAACAAGGACGGTTTCTCTGGCATCCAGTTCAACAAGCACTATGCTTACCTCGCACTTGCTCTCGGTTACAACTACAAGTTCGGTTGCTCTTATGGTGGCCACAACTTCAAGCTTGGTCGTGACGCAGACGCTGAGATTGCTAAGCTTCAGGCTCTGCTCGACGAGGCTAACCGTCGTCCTGCAAAGATTGAGTACAGAGACAAGGAAGTTGTTAAGGAAGTTGTTAAGGAAGTTCCTGCAAAGAGCATCGCAATTGAGAACCTGAAGGTTGTTCCGTTCGAGGTTAACAAGTGGGAGATCTCTGAGGACGCTCAGTCTGACCTGAACACTATCCCAGAAGGTGCACACGTACAGATCATCGGTACTGCTTCTCCAGAAGGTGCAGCTGACTGGAACCAGGAGCTCTCTGAGAACCGTGCAAATGCAGTTGCTGAATACCTCGAGAACCGCGGAGTTGTTGTTGACTCTAAGGAAGGTCGTGGTGTAGAAGGCAAGACTTCTAACCGTCTCGCAGTTGTTTACATCAAGTAATCAGCACACATTATTTAATATAAGGAGGCTCTTCGGAGTCTCCTTTTTTTGTGTCCTGACAGTCCTAGCGTATAAAATAAAGTTGAAAAATATAAAAAACCTTTGAAATTCACTCGTTTATTAGTAACTTTGCATAAAATTCAGAATCATTCATTTATAACCAAAAGTTTCTTTTATGAAAAAGATTATTCTTTCTTTAGCTTTGGCAGCTGGTTTTGTATGCGCCAATGCTCAGCAATCACTTGTGAATCCGGAAATCACCGACAATGTTTACGTTGGTGTGAACCTCGGAGCAAACACCAATCTCGCAGGTAATAAGTTCTTCCCTGTGAACCCTACTTTGGGTATTCGCGTAGGTAAGGACATCAGCCCTATCTTCGGTGTGAACGTAGAGGCCACCGCATGGTTTGGCTCCCACACCGAGAACAAGCGTCATTATATCCCTGGTTTCGACCGCTTCGACACCTATCCGGTGCTCCGCACTGTGGAAGTGCCTGTCTACGACAATGAAGGCAATCAGTATGCCTCTTATGAAACTCAGGAGGTAGGCAAGAGCAATGCTCACAACCTCTTCCGTGCCACGAACCTGGGTATCAATGGAACTGTAAACCTTTCGAACCTTATCTTCGGTTATCTTGGTGAGCCACGCGACCTCGAGGTAAGCTCTATCATCGGTATGGGATGGGGTCATGTGTTCTCTCCGTCCAACAAGGGACAGCTTATCCGCAAGGAAGACCGCGATGTGCTGACAGCAAAGACCGGTCTTGACGTGACATACAACTTTGGCGATGAGAAAGAGCATCAGCTCTATGTGGAGCCTGCCATTCTCTGGAACCTCAACAAGGACGGTCATCATGGTGTTGAGATGAACAAGCACTATGCTTATCTCCAGTTGGCAGTAGGATACAACTACAAGTTCGGCTGCTCCTATGGCGGACATAACTTCAAGTATGCATTCGGCGACAACGATGAGATTGCCCGTCTGAATAATATCATCCGTGACCTTCAGGACCGTCTTGCCAACCAGAAGCCAGTCACTCAGTATGTTGAGGTACCTGGCCGCACCATTTCCATCGACAACCTGAAGGTGGTTCCGTTCGAGGTGAACAAGTGGGACATCTCAGAGGCAGCTATGAGTGATTTGAACAGCATCAAGGCAGGCAGCCATGTACAGGTGATCGGTACCGCCTCTCCAGAGGGTAACTCTGAGTGGAATCAGGAACTGTCGAACAACCGCGCCAACGCAGTTGCCGAGTATCTTGAGAACCGTGGTGTGATTGTTGACTCCAAGGAAGGCCGTGGCGTTGAAGGTCAGACATCCAACCGTCTTGCCATTGTTTACGTTGTACGCTAAGGAGATTTACACATTATATATAATATAGGAGGGAGCCTATGGCTTCCTCTTTTTTTGAAAATGTAAATGTGAAATCTAAATAAATTGTAAAAGGTAGTGATGAAAGGAGTATTTATTTGGTATTTCGCATTAATAATTGTATCTTTGCTTTCAAGTTGGTTTTGATTCATTATCCCGACGTAAATAACATCATTCACAGTCCCCTCAATTCCCATCTGATAATGAGAAATTCCCACATACGCCTCGCCATCTTTCTTATGGCTCTATGTTGTTTTTGTTTTCCTTTAGACGCCCTGAGTCAGAAAGATAGCAAAAAAGCGAAGAAGGAAAAGGTGCAATATCGTCAATTGCCTAAAATGACAGAGGTATCCGAGATGGTGTCAGCCTCACGTCCCGACCGTCCGGGTGCTGATATTCGCAAACCCGTGTTGTTCGGTGGTCGCCGAGTCGGCATTCTGGGAAAGGCCGGCATCGATGTGAGTCATTATCAGGGACGAATCAACTGGTATGAGGTGGCCAGGGATCAGAAGGTAACTTTTGTGATAATGAAAGCCACTGAGTCTGATGACTTTGTGGATGAGACCTATGATTATAACTTCCGTGAGGCCAAGCGTCAGGGTTTGAAAGTGGGCAGTTATCATTTCTATCGTGCCCATGTGTCGCCTGAAATACAGTTCCGTAACATGATGCGTCATATCGACCCTAAGCAGCAGGACATCCTTCCTGTAATTGACGTGGAGCTGACAAACGGTGTGTCTTACGAGTTGTTTGTCAACCGTTTAGAGCGTCTTTGTCAGATGGTGACCGAGGCTTTTGGCGCCCGTCCGATTATCTATACCGGCCGCAATTTCTTTGCCAAATATTTCAATAACTTCCGTTGGCGCAACTATAAGTTCTGGATAGCGGCATACAGCAGTTCACAGCCAGAGCTTCCCGACAACCGCGATTATATTATGTGGCAGTTCACCGACAACAGCCGTGTACAGGGTATTCGTGGCGGCGTGGATATGAGCCGGTTTGTCAACGGCCATACCATAGACGACATCTTGTACAAGAAGAGATAAAGCCTTCCTGCTATGAAAACGTTTTTATTACTGCTAGTATTAGGGGTCTCCGTAGTCACAAACTTATCCGCTCAAAAAGAGTTTACCTGCAGCACACTCGACAGCATCAAGATTGTGACAATCCTTCGAGAGGCCAAGACAGATGCTGGAGACAGCAACCGCATGATCTATTTCGGGAAAAAATTTCTGGGTGTGCCTTATGTGGGACACACATTAGAGGAAGGAGATCACGAACATCTGATTATCAATGTTCATGAACTTGACTGCACCACTTTTGTTGAGGCCGTTTTAGCATTGTATCTATGCGATAAGTACGACCGACGCACTCTTCAGGACTATTGTCATTACCTGGAAACTGTCCGCTACCGTAATGGTCAGATGGGCGATTACACCTCCCGCCTTCATTATTTCACCTGGTGGGGCGAAGACAACGAGTCGTTAGGGCTGGTAAAATCTATTTCTAAACCAGCGACCCCATTCTCTGCTATACAGACTGTCAACATCGACTATATGTCAGCTAATCCGCAATTATACAAACAGCTGAAACTTCATCCTGAATTTGTGTCTGTCATCAAACGTTTTGAGGACGCTTCTCAAGGTCAGAAATTCCGTTATATTCCAAAGTCATTACTGAACGGTTCTCCGAGTCATCTGGCAGACGTCCACACTGGTGATATCATCAGTATTATCACCAACAAAGCTGGTTTAGATACCAGTCATGTCGGTATTGTTTTCTGGGATGGCGGAAAACTTCACCTGATGCATGCATCCAGCCTCTACAAGAAAGTGGTGATGGACACCACCACTTTCTATGATTATTCACAACGTCAGAAATCCCATCTTGGCATCCGGGTTTACCGTGTGCTGTAGATTATTTGAAATCAAAGGCAATCAGTAGTTTCTATCCGGTTTTCTTCTGTTACACAACACCCTGAAATCACAATATTCGCATGTATGCTCGTTGTTTGTCTGTGAGAATGCCACATCCTTGCTGAATATTTCTCTGATTACCCCTTCCAGCCGTTGATGGAATTCCTCTTTGTACTGACTGGCAAAATCAGTCACTAGCTTTTTCTGTTTTGACGGTCCCATACTGATCATCGCTGTTTTCTTCGCTTCATTCATATCCACAACAGCCGGTTTTATATACATGAGCGAGGTTCCGACCGGTTGTTTGCAGTAATCTGTATAGATATCAGCATAATAGAACGTCTGTAAGATATGATAAGGTCTGGTGCTGAGATTCATGTTGAACAAGTCGTCAAGGGTCTGTGCTGTATTTGCTTTGGAACTGGTTTTGTAGTCCAGAATCCTCCGTTGCTCCTGTGGAGTACCGACAAAGATGGTATCGATTCGGTCGATAATTCCTCCCAGGCTAACGGTAAACCCTTCTATATCAACCTCTTTGATATGGTCTTGGTTCTCCACTGCATTGACAGTCATCGGACACAACAATGCATCGTATTTCAACTGTTTGGCCACATATTTGATGATAACCTCCCTGTTGAGCCATTGTTCTCCATTGTACCTTAGCATACTTTCTTTTCCAGCCTTAAAGAACTCCTGCCGGAATCCGTTGTCAACATATTGTTCGATTATCTCCTTGTTATTGGCTAACGCATGCAGATCGCTGGACTGCAGCACTCTGCCTATCAGAGGCTTATAAATATTTTCCATGCAATAATGGAAAATCGTTCCGAACACGTCGTTACCCACTTCTTCGTCGAGCTCGTCATCCACTTTCATCCCCGCAATTTTTTCCAGATAGAATTTAAACGGGCAGTTGATATAACTGTTAAGCGCTGAAGGTGAGAGGAACCGTCTTTTTCCATCCGGTTGCCTGCTGAGCTTATCCTTCAGTTTTTGAATCATCTCATCGGTCTTCTTCACTTCAAATACTTGCTGCGGATATGACAACACCTTCGATTCAAGCGAGTTATAATGGATTCTGGTGCTTTCGTTGAATATAAGGTCCTGTTCCACAAGCATCTGTGTCATATATCTCGACATCTCGCCTTTAGACATTTCATTTTCCGCATTGGAGTAGATGAGAGTGATATGTTCTGCCCGCTGTATGAGCCGGTAAAACCCATAAGCCTGCAAACTCGACTGACGGTCGAAAGTGGTCATGCCATAAGCTTCCCTGAGTGTGTAAGGAATGAACGAACTTTTACGTATAGCTTTCGGTATGTTCTCATCCTCCATGCCAAGGATGATAAGATTCGGGAAGTCGAGTGTGCGGGTCTCGAGCATTCCGATTATCTGAATACCCTCAGCCGGTTCTCCGTGGAAAGGCACAGAACTGCTTTGCAGAATCTGACGTATCAGTTTCACCATACGCTCCTGACTCATATCTAATCCTTCCACTTTCATGAAATCGGGGTCATTGAGAATATGGTCGTAAATCATTTTCAGCCTGTTAAGCAATACATGTGCATTATATACCGACTCCTCATAGAGCTGACGGTCGAAATCCGGATTCTTCTCCGACGGATCAGCAAAGAAGCTCACTCCCACTCTCTGCACCATCTCAGACAAGTAGGTAAGCAGTTCTGCCACAGAACTCCGCATCTGGAAAAGGGTGTTTAAAAACTCATCTTCAGAGAAAAAGTCCTCAGTTATAAAGAAGAGATGTTTTTCCTTTATATTTTTCAGTTTCTGATTCGCCGAATCTCCAGCAATCCTGACTGTGAAAGGATGCCGCAGCAGATTAGCCACCTGCTTATAGTTCCACATGCCGCTGCCTCTCTTTCCGTAAACCTGCAGTTCGAGCATTGCCATCACAAAACTTGCCACCGGCGTTTCATAGAGTGGAAAGCCCATGGTCACATTGATTTTATACGGGTTATCCTTATCTGCCACAGGCATCGCATGCAGCATCGGCTGAAGGAGTTTCTCATTTGCCAGTACCACTGCATATTGGTTGAAAGGATGCTTCTGTCTGGCAAGCATTTCTTTCAGCAGATTACCCGCATAGCGTGTCTGAGCAGTGTTTGACGGACTTTCCACAAATGTGATTTGTTTGTCTTTCCTCATGGAATCAAACACAGGATGGTCTTCCGGCAGTTCGGAACCGAAATGCCGGATATTGTCTCTGATGAAACGTCCGGCTTCAAAGAAAGACGCCTCGTTTCCCTTCACATACGTCAGGTCATAGTCCCAGTAGAAGCATGCCCTCCCCTCCTCTTTCAGTCTTTCCATCAGTTTTTTCTCTGTTGTGTTGAGCACATTGAATCCCACAAATACAAAGTTTTGCTGCCGGAAGCGGTCAGTTGGGATGCCCTGTTCAATCACATCACGCTTGAGCATCCCTTCATAGGCTATATTGTTTTTTCTAAGTCTGTTCCGGAAAATTGTATAAGTTGGAAGAAGCAGGTTCCACACACTGAGGAACTTCTCTCTCAGTTTGGTGTCCTCAGTTTGCTTGAAATAGCCGAAATAGCGTTCGATGGCTCTAATCTGCTCTTCTGAGAGATAGTCTGTGGTGGTAAGTTCGTCGAGGTCTTTCAGGTTGGTAAAAATCATTTTGGGATCCGACAGATTATTATCAATATCATCGAAGTCGCTCAGCATGACCTCTCCCCATGAATAGAAACTGTCAATGGTTTCCGTAGTGGCAGCTCCGTTCAATTCTATTGCCGCCTGCTGATAGGCTGCAAAAAGATGGAATATAAGCAGCGGCTGATCAGCCACATCGAAATCCGACATCTGATGGAACATATCGTTGAGAGTGGCATAAGCAGGTGCCCACACTGGTTTTCCGGCAATGGTTGCCAGATATTGATTGACAAAGAGGCCGGCCCTTTTTGTTGGAAACACCAAGGTGATATTTCTAAGGTCACCAGCGGTTTTCTCATATAAATCGTTTGCTATGGTTTTTAGGAACATATCTGTTAATAATGATTTAGGCTGTTTATCTATTTATTTCCACGATTTCATCACGTCGTATATACCAGAGATAGCCGGATATATTCCGGTAGCCCATTTGGCGGAGCAGATCCATATATTTTTTCACCTGTTTCTTATAGTCCGGATCTTGCCTATATCCTGTCTTATAGTCGATTACGATGGTCTGACTGCCATCTGTAATCACACGGTCCGGCCGTTTCTCCACCACTTTCCCGTCTTCCTCAAAGACGATGGTGCATTCGTTGATCACTGTCCATCTCGGATTGAACCACGACTGAGCCTGTTTGTTCCCGAATGCCTTTCTGACCAGTTTCCTTACCTGTTCCCGATAATATTGGTCGGCAAAACACCCTTCAAAGTCGAGTTTCCTCACCACCCTGTCGAGCTGGTCCACCGTTTTCATCTCAGACAGGATGGCATGTAGCACGAGTCCTTCATTTTGGTACTTCACCTGAGGATCGTCGTCTTCAATGCCAGCTATGAAGAGGCGTGAGCGGTTCGACTGCCGGAATTCTCCGCCTGATGGCCTGCTTTCGAACGACAGCAGCATTCTTTCCGGTGTTTTCAACAGCACATTCTCAGTGGTCTTATGCTTTGTCTGAAACCCCATGACTTGACTGTCGGCATATACATAAACCATTGCTTTTATGTCGTCATCGGTGGTTTCTTGAATAGTGCCTGCCTGTTCAATATTCTCCGGCATGGATTTTATGAGGAGGTCAAAGATTGTGGCATATTCTGTCTTTGCGTTTTTTGCATTCAGCGACGCGTTATTCAAGTCGCTGATAGCGATAAGGTTATGCGTAGCTCTGGTGAAAGCCACATAGAGGAGGTTGAGGTTATCTACAAACTGTTTGAGTAGTTCCTCCTGATATTCTTTGGCAAAGGCAGAATTTGCCAGACTATTTTGTATGTTTACCGGACTGAGTGGCAATTCATCAAAAGGAGCCTCATCCGGAGAGCACCAAAGGAGTCCTCTGTTTCCGTCTCTCAATTTCCAGTTGGCAAACGGAAGGAGCACAGAATGGAATTCCAGTCCTTTTGCCTTGTGGATGGTCATGATACGAATACCACTCACGGTTCCGTCGCTGATGGTTTTCTCAGCCAGTTTCTCATCCCAAAATTTAAGGAAACTGTCCACATCGGTGTTGTTGTCTTCCAAGAACTTACGGAGTTGGTCGTAGAACGCGAAGAGATAAGAGTCCTGATGTTCGATTTCCGACAGATTGAGCAGGTCGTAGAGCCGTTCACATAGTTCGTAAAGAGGAACCATTGCTATATCCTTGAAATTTTCTTTCAGTTTCTGTGGTATCAGCTCCCTCAGCGAGTCTATATCTTTCATAAATAGCTGGTTGACAGCCTCTTTTGTGTGATTCTTCTCCACATGCTCATAATAATAAAAAAGGAAGAGAGCAAGTGACAGTCTGTCGTCGGGATTCTGGATAACTTTCAAAGCATTCACGATGATTCTGACTGCTGGCGAAGCGCTGAGCTGGTAAGCCTCATTGCTCACAACGCTGACCGTTTCCCCGTTTACCGGCTCCATATAATTGTCGAAATAATCACAGATCAGACCTATCTGTCGACGGGTCCTCACAAGGATGGCGATTTCTTTCTGCGGTATTCCCGCTTCCATCAGCATTTTCACATTTTCTCCGAGACGCCGGCATTGCCATGTCTCATATTTGTTCATACCCTGCAGGTTCTCCGACTCATCTGCCGCATTGTTTTTATCTTGTTTTGTCATACATTCAATCCTCACGTATCCGTCGGTAAGTGTCTTCCCCTCTGGCACCTTCTGGCTGGAATTGAGATATGCATTTTCGATGGCCTTGGAGTCTCCCTGTGTTTCCTCAGCATAGCATTTGCTGAGTTTTTCTTTAGCCAGTTCAAAGAATGCGTTGTTGAAGCGGATTACCCTGGCGTCACTTCTGTAGTTGGTGTCGAGCGGGTCAGGACTCACATAAGGTCCGAAAACAGGATTGTCCTGAATACCGTTGAGAATCGACCATTCTCCGTTACGCCATCTGTAGATGCTCTGTTTCACATCACCCACGATAAGGCATTCATTGTTGTCGTCGAGACAATTCTTGATGAGTGGTTTGAAATTTGCCCATTGTAGTGCGGATGTATCTTGAAATTCATCAATCATGATATGGTTGAATCGGGTACCTGTTCGCTCGTAGATAAACGGTATATCGCTCTCCTCTATCATCTGATTGAGGAAATGATTGGTGTTTGACAGGAGGAAATCCCCCCGTTGGCTGGTCACCTCATCCACCTTTTTGCTGATGGTATTGATCAGAGCAAGCGAATGCATGTGTTTCTCCATGGCATCCACGGTATTAACCACACGATTGGTTTCCTCAATCTTAGCAATGGCATTATTCAGAAATGCCACAAGGCCTTCGTTTTCCACAACAGACAGCACATGCGGGTCTTTCGACCAGTTATTCACATCTGCCGCCCATTTCCTCGCGGTAGGTGTCACATTCGGAACAGAGCCGTCAGCCAATTTTTCGAAGAAGGAATATGGTCCGCCAGACTTCCCTGTAAAATCTCCCACACTCAAGTCATTAGCATTGCAGATTGCTAAAAACTTCATACCATATTCGGGTAGCATTTTTAGAGCCTCCTCCCTCAAAGCCCTGATTTTCTTTCTGAATGTAGGCAGGAATTGTTCGTCTTCCAGTCTCTTACGTAGTTCTTGCCCGAACTGCAGAAAATTTTCGTCGAAGATATTCTTGCCGAATTTTTCCAGTTCCCAGTTGATGGTCCAGTTTTTATTATCTTCCAGTTTTGAGTTGATAAAATCGATCACCTGTTTTTCGACGGCTTTGTCGTAACGGACTGATTCAATCAGTGCATCCACACCTTCATGGAGTGCCGCATTATTGTCAAGATCCACCCGCAGGTTGGCTGTGAGGTTCAGGTCGTGTGCCAGTTCGCGTACAATAGACTGGAAGAAAGAGTCAATGGTCTCAATCCGGAAAAAATGATACTCATGAATAATCATCGAGAGAGCCTTGGCACAGTTACTGCGGATGATATCCTCCAGCGGTTTCGTCTTTTTTCCGTTCTCATACCATCCCCTGATATCCTGGCTGTCCATGATGGCTGAAAGATAATCCTCAGAATCTCTCAATCGGTGACTGATTCCGTACAACTGGCTTAGGATACGGGTTTTCATCTCCCCTGTGGCCTTATTCGTAAAAGTCACAGCGAGTATATGTCTGTATGAATCTGGGGATTTCACCAGATGTTTGATATATTCGACAGCCAGCTTGAATGTCTTGCCACTGCCGGCCGACGCCCTGCAGATTTTCAGCTTATGTGGTATAGGGGTCATCGTCTCTCCTCGATTCCCTGAAAAAAACAAATCATTATGATTTTCCATCGTGTATTATTTAATTAGAAATACAAGTTTCGGAAGTTATAAAATGAAGTTAAAGAGGAAGTTAAAATGAAGAAGAATGCAGGGAATGCAAAGAATGCAGGGAATGCAAAGACGTTTGTTTGACTATTGTCTTATCTTCTCATCTTCTTATCTTCTCATCTTCTTAAACCAACTTTTGTCCTGTGCGGAGCACATAAATTTCCGTTTCACGGAGATTTACTCCCATTTTTACTTCAGAAAGTTGAATTAGAAATTCAACAATACAAATTTACGGAAAAAAAATGAGAAAAACAAGAGGTCAGGTTCCAGTAGGGAGAAAAAAATTCCGGTTTCGTTTCTCAACGTGACCGGAATGTAAAAAAATTATAGAGAATCGGGGAGAATTATTAGATTAGCGTTTGCTAACCATTGCAAAGGTATTATAATTAAATTAAACCGCCAAGCATTTCGTAAAAAAATTTTCAATTTTTCTATAAAAATGTACCATTTTCCCTAATTTGGATTAAAAAATAGACTATTTTACCATAACGAAACCGCCGTCCTTAGCCATCGTAATCTTAAATTTGTCAGGTTGGTTAATGGTCACACTCTTATCATAGTCCGGATCCTGATTCTTCAAATTGTCTTTATAGAGCTGGACTTTATCCCCTTGTCGGATAAAGCGAGAGAGGTCGATGGTGAGCTTGAGTGGTTCGCCGGTGGCATTCACGCCCACGATATACCATGTGGAATGATGCTGGCGGGCAAGCACACAGTATTTACCGGGGTATCCGTCGATAAAGCGGGTGTCTTCCCATGTTGTCGGAATCTCACGCAGGAGGTTCATGCTCACCTCAGGCGCTCCTCCCTCCTCCACCGTCTCAAGGTTCTCCGGTGTGATGGCAAAGTTCTGTATCGGATTTTGGAAAAGCACGGTCGTGGCCAGTTCGAAGCAGTCTGTAGTACGGCGAATATTTCCTCCCTTATTACCCTTGTGGAGATTCCGGTTCATAAAGCATCCCCCAAATTCCATACATCCCACTGCATTGCGGATAAACGGATGCAGGCAGGCGTTGTACGACTCCATATCACAGAAATGCTGGTTGAAATAGATGTTCTCGCTGGCAAGGACAGCCTCACTTCCCACATAGTTCGGATACATCCGCTCCCATCCTCTCGGCAGTGTGCATCCATGGAAAATCACCATCAGTCCGTTGTCGTCGGCATCGCTCAGAATCTGCTCGTAGAGCCGGATGGTCTCCTGCTTGTCGCCACCGAAGAAGTCCACCTTGATTCCTTTCACCCCGATGCTCTTCATCCAGCGCATCCACTGCTTGCGGGATATGGAGTTGTCCATGAGGTTAACAGGTCCCTGTGTGATGTCGTTCCAGTAGCCGCTGGAGCTGTACCACAGAAACACATCCACTCCCTGTGAATGAGCATATTCCACAAGGCGTTCCATCTGCTCTTTGCCAATATTGTTGTCCCAGTAGTTGTCAACAAGCACATATTCATACCCCATGGCTTTGGCGAGATTGACATATCGCACCTGGTCGTCGTAGTTGATGGAGTTGTCCTGCCACACAATCCAGCTCCAGGTGCCACGTCCGAACTTATAGTCGTTCCGGGTCTCATACAGCGGTTTCACCACGTCGAACGGGATGGTGGTCTCCACAATCGGCGCCAGTGTGCTGCCCACGGTGATGGTTCTCCACGGTGTCTGCCCCGGCAGGGAGAAAGCCGGCTCAACCGAGCCGTTGCCGTTGTTCTCCTCAGCCATCGGGAGTTCCACGGTGTAGAGTCCCCCGCCCTGATGGTCGCTCAGCCGGCATCCGCAGTAGCGGCTGTCCACGCCAGTCTCGCTCAACAGCACCCATCGTGAGCCTCCATCCACCTTGAACAGGCATGGGAACGTATAGCCATGCCCATACTGCGATTTTTCCGTCATCGGCATATCGGCCTTGTATTCCTCCTCATAGCTCGGTTTGGTCCGTTTCCACCCAATCATCGCATCACTCTGGGGAGTGAGGAAGGTGGTGGTGCCGTCGGGAAAATCAAACCCCGTCTGTTCCTTCATGATGCGGATTGCGCCTGTGTCGCGGTGGCGTTCCACCTCATAGCGGAAAGCGATGTCGTTGTCCGACACGAGGAACCGCACGGCGAAGCGCTGTCCGCGGGCTGTGCGCAGGTTCACTTTCAGTCCATTGGCCTGAAAATGGCAGAATCGGCGTTTTGCCCTGTTCAGCTCATACTGCTCGTCCACAGTGAATTCCTCCGCGTTCTGGAACTGAATCCCCGATGCATAGTCACCGATATTGGCAGTGAAGCCGAGCGGCGACGGCTCTATGACTTGTTTTCCGTCGTAACTCACCGAATAAACCGGTTTTCCTCCGTCGATATCAAAGGTGAGTTTCAGTTTTCCGTCTTTTCCGCTGATGCTGGCTGTCTGAGCACAGCAGATTGTGGCCATACAGACCATCAGTAATGTGATAAAGTTTCTTTTCATTATTCTCGTTAATTAGTTTTTTTCTGCCACAAAATTAGCAAAAAAAGGGCACACCGGCAAAAATATGTGGCATTAATTCTTTGTGTCACACAGAAAACAGAAAAGGCCATGCGGACGTTTTTGGGGGGGCACACACTCTTAATTATGAATAGGGAGAGGCTTCACATTTTTGTTACCTTTGTAAGAGTACTTAGGCAACTTTGGAAATCATAAATAAAATATGGCATCTCTAGCAACTGCTGGTGATTGGAAGAGGAGCCACTAGTGTTTGCGATTATGCAAAGGTACTAATTTGAAAGCAAATCAAAAGACCTGTTCACCAGAATACACCCTTCTCGCAGACTTCCTAAAAGCCTGTTAAGCGCAAAAGCGACAATGTAAAAATTAATGTGGCTGTTGGAATCTTTTAAGGTCAAAATTTGAAGATATGAAGGATTTTAATTAAATTTGCAGATGAAGATGGGAGAGGACATAGTTATAACCTATCTAGAACTGAAAAACTAATCCCATAAAACAAAAAAATGCTCCCGTTAAAGGACGAGAGCAACCTAATGTTTTCACAACGGAATAATCCTTATTGTGATTTGCTTCAAATTAGTGATGCAAAAGTAAGAAATAAAATAATAACTACCAAAAAATACCTCAAAAAATATGAAAAAAATTTTAGGACTTGACCTTGGAACCAACAGTATAGGTTGGGCTTTAGTTGAGAAATCTGACAAAGAAGGAAGGATTATCAAATCGGGCAGTAGAATAATCCCGATGGATGCAGGTGAACTTAGTGACTTTGCAAATGGTAAAACAAAATCCAAAACCGCAGATAGAACATCAAAAAGATCTGCCAGACGTTTGAGGGAGCGTTTTCTCCTACGAAGGGAGCGGCTTCATAGATTACTTAGAATAATTGGCCTTCTTCCAAAACATTATGAAGAACGTATAGGTTGGGATATTGAGAACGATGAAAAGCATTTTGGGACTTTTCTTGAGGGAGAAGAGCCTAAAATTAATTATTTAAAAGATGAAAACGGTAAAAATAGGTTTCTCTTTGAAGACTCTTTTTTAGAAATGGTAAAAGAATTCAAAGGGAAGCACCCTGAATTGAAATCAATACCCAAAGACTGGACTTTATACCACCTTCGTAACAAAGCTCTTCACTCTAAAATATCAAAAGAAGAACTCGCATGGATCATCCTTAATTTTAATCAGAAAAGAGGTTATAACCAGTTAAGAGATGAAGTCCTGGATTCACAAGATGGGAAAAAATCAGAATACAAAGAGCTTATTGTAAAAAAAGTAACTCCAGACGAAGACTCTAAAGGAGAAAAGAAGTGGTATACAATTGAATTTAAAGGAAGTGATATTATATATCGAAGACAAAGTAAATATGACCTCGATTGGGTTGGAAAGAAAAGAGGGTTGATTATAACTACAAAGATTGATGAGAATGGGGAGACAAAACTAAAAAAAGACGGAAGCCTTGATTATAGTATCAAATCACCAGAAGACGATGACTGGGGACTTTTAAAAATCAAAACAGAACAAGACCTCAGACTATCTGGCCTCACAATTGGGCAGTATATATATCACGCTTTATTAGATAATCCTTCACAAAAAATCCGTGGTGGATTAGTAAGAGTTATTGAGCGCTCTTTCTATAAAGATGAATTAAGAAAAATCCTAGAAAAGCAATGTGAATTTCATCCAGAATTCAATGATAGAGATTTATATGAAAAATGCATCACAGAACTATATAAGAACAACACTGCCCATCGAAATAATATTAAAAATAAAGATTTCACTTATTTAATACTTGAAGATGTTCTTTTCTATCAACGTCCTCTAAAAAGTAAAAAATCGCTGATTGACAATTGTCCTTATGAATCACATAATGGTTTTGACAAGGAAACTGGTGAAATAAAACAATTTCCAATTAAATGTATCGCAAAGTCAAATCCTTTCTATCAGGAATATCGTATTTGGAAATTTCTAAGTGACTTACGTATAATAGCAAACACTTATGAAAAAGACGGTCATTTGTATTCCGATGTAGATGTGACACAAGAATTTATAAAGGACAGCTATGCAATGTCTGATTTATTTTTGTGGCTAAATGATTTGGCAAAAGTAGACCAGAAAACCATGCTTAAGAAACTTGGCATTAAAAAGGCAGAAGAAAATAAATATCGTTGGAATTTCGTAGAGGATAAAATATACCCTATGAATGCTACGCGTCATGCTATTTTATCAAAACTTGATAAGGGGGAGAAACTTACTAAAGAAAATGAATACTTATTGTGGAATCTCCTTTATTCCACTCAATCTAAAGCAGAAATAGACAAATCCTTATCCGAGAACACCCCATCGGGAAAACCGAATACTAATAAACTCTATAATAAATTGAGGAAAGACGGTATTTCTTCTGAATCGCTGGAGAAAATAAAAACAATAAAATTACCTGATGAAGGATATGGTGCATACTCTGAAAAAGCAATTAAAAAGCTTCTCCCTCTGATGAGAACTGGTCAATGCTGGGATGCTGATAATATAGACATGTACACAGCATCTAGAATCCAGGCATTTATTGAGGAGAATAATCTTGATAACTTTTCCGAACGTATTTGGAGCCGTATATCTTCATTAAAAACTGTTGATTCTTATCAAGGATTACCTGAATGGTTAGCATGTTATATCGTTTATGGTAGGCATAGTGAAGCTAATGAAGTTGTTAAGTGGAAAACGCCACAAGATATTGATATGTATCTGAATAATTTCCGTCAATATTCACTAAGGAATCCTGTGGTTGAGAGCATTGTCCTTGAAACGCTAAGAGTTGTAAGGGATTTGATGGCAAAGTATGGAAGTTTTGACGAAATTCATATTGAGTTAGGACGTGACCTGAAGAATCCAAGTGATAAAAGAGCCTCAATAACTAAGCAAATTCTTGAAAACGAAAACACAAATCTTAGAATAAAAGCTCTTATTAGCGAATTTACTGATAGTGAATTCAAAATAGAGAATGTTCGACCTTATTCACCGAGTCAACAGGAATTGCTCAGAATCTACGAAGAGGATATCCTCAACCAATACGAACCTGATTCAGAGATTCTTGGTATCATTAAAGAATTATCTAACCCAACGGTACAACCTTCTAGAAATAAAGTGTTAAAATACAAGTGTTGGCTTGATCAGAAATATGTTTCTCCATATACAGGAAAGCCTATACCGTTATCTCGTCTCTTTACTTCTGATTATGAGATTGAGCACATCATCCCTCAGTCCAGATACTTTGACGATTCATTTTCCAATAAAGTTATTTGTGAGTCAGAAGTCAATAAGCTCAAAGACAATCTTTTAGCTTATGAATTCATCAAACAACATCATGGTTATACATTACAAAGTGGTGTCCGTATTTTTGAAGTAAAAGAGTATGAAGAACATATTAAAAACGTATATTCTTCAAGGAAGGCATCTTCTAAGCGCAAAAAACTATTGATGGATGACATACCAACAGACTTCATCGAACGACAGCTAAATGACAGCAGATATATCAGTAAGGTTGTTAAATCCTTGCTTTCAAACCTAGTCAGAGAGGAGGATGAAAACGGTAATCTTGAACCTGAAGCCATCTCAAAAAATCTAATAGTGTGCAATGGAACTGTAACAACAAGATTAAAAAGAGATTGGGGCCTTGGTGAAGTATGGAATTCAATAGTACTTCCAAGGTTTCAAAGACTGAATGATTTAACAGGACGTACATGCTTTACAACTACAAATAAAGAAGGTAAGGAGATTCCGGCAATGCCACTAGAACTTCAGAAAGGATTTAATATTAAACGTATTGACCACAGACATCATGCAATGGATGCAATTGTCATCGCTTGTACAACAAGAGAACATGTAAACTTGCTGAATAACGAGGCATCACTTCCTAAGAATAAAGAAATGAAATACGCTCTTTCTCACAGACTTAGGAGATACGCAGAAGAAATTGTTAATGGACAGAAACGAAATATTCCAAAGGAGTTCCTTATGCCATGGCCTTCATTCAAGACTGATTGTAAAAATTCACTTAATGAGATTGTTGTTAGTTTCAAACAAAACATAAGAGTCCTAAATAAAGCCACAAACAGTTATTTTGCTTACAATGACGATGGCCATAAAATTCTGAATCATCAACATGGATCCGATCACTTTGCCATTAGGAAATCTTTACATAAGGAGACCATATTCGGACATGTGAATTTAAGATGGAAAAAAGAAGGAAAGTTGAAAGAAGCTATTTCAAAACCATCTATGATTGTTGATAGGCGATTGAAAAAGAAGATTCAGGAGATGCTTAATAAGAACTATTCTGAAAAACAGATTTTAGCTTACTTTAAAAATTTCTCTTATGAATGGAAAGAATTTGATTTCAACAAAATAGAACTGTATTACTTTTCTGACGAAAAAGAGGCATTAGTTGCCACTCGCTTTGGGAATGACCTGGTTAGTATATTTAGTGGTAAAACGAAAAAAGAAGAAATCGAAAAAACTATTGAAAAAATAACAGATTCTGGCATAAGAAATATTTTAACTACATATCTATGTCAAAATTTAGGCAATATTGAGGAAGCATTCTCACCTGACGGTTTAGAGAAGATGAATGATAATATCTCCTCCTATAATAACGGAAAAGAGCATAAGCCAATATACAAAGTGAGGATGTTTGAAACTATGGGGCAAAAATTCCCTATTGGCATAAGTGGTAATAATGCAAAAAAATTCGCCGAAGCTAATAAAGGAACTAATCTGTTTTTTGCTGTTTATGTCAACGATGAGAATATTCGCACTTATTCGAGCACACCTCTAAATGAGGTAATCGAAAGACAAAAGCAAGGATTAACGCCTGTACCAGAAACCAACGAAAATGGTGATAAATTGCTGTTTTATTTATCCCCTGGTGATTTGGTATATGTGCCGGATGAAGAAAACAATCATGAGTATATAACTGAATTTGATGCGAACAAGATATACAAAATTGTCAGTTTTTCAAAAAATCAGGCATTTTTCATACCGGTATATATAGCATCGCCGATACTTCAAACTATTGAGTTAGGTGCTAATAATAAAGCAGAACGTTCATGGGATAGAGTGATGATTAAAGAAGTTTGTATTCCAATATCAATAAACCGTTTAGGTGAAATTACACAAAAATGATAAAGAAAACTTTATATTTCGGTAATCCGATATATCTGAGTTTACGATATAATCAGTTAGTTCTCAGACAACCAGATATTGAAAAGAATGATACTTTACCAGAAACTTTCAAAAAGGAATTTGAACGTTCCATTCCGATAGAAGATATTGGTGTCGTTATACTGGATAATCGTAGGATTACAATCACAACAGGAGTGATGGAGGCACTATTAAATAATAATTGTGCCGTCATCACTTGTGACAGTAAGAATATGCCAGCAGGTCTGTTGTTACCTTTATCTGGAAACACTTTACAAAGCGAAAGATTCCGAGACCAGATTGATGCATCACTGCCTCTCAAAAAGCAACTTTGGCAACAAACTGTCCGCCAAAAAATTTTGAATCAGGCAAAAGTGCTCGAGATGCAAACAGAAAAGGTGGCAAAGAATATGTTAGTTTGGGCAAATGATGTGAAAAGTGGTGATCCAGATAATCTGGAGGCCCGAGCTGCAGCTTTCTATTGGAAAACGGTTTTTCCAAAAATTCCTGATTTCGTTAGGGGAAGAGAAGAAGCACCACCTAACAACTTATTAAATTATGGCTATGCCATTCTCAGAGCTTGTATTGCCAGAGGGCTTGTAGGGAGTGGCTTACTCCCTACACTGGGAATTCATCATCACAACAAATACAATGCCTATTGTCTTGCAGATGATATCATGGAACCCTACCGACCTTATGTAGATAAATTAGTGGCTGACATAATGGTGAAGTTTACAGATATCAACGAACTAACTGTTGAGTTAAAAGCTGAATTGCTCAAAATTCCGACCCTGGATGTTGTGATTGATGGAAAACGTAGCCCCCTTATGATTGGGGTTGGTATTACTACGGCATCTTTATACAAATGCTTCAAAGGCGAAATAAGGAAAATTCTATATCCTGAAATGTAAAAAATGAGCACCTCTGTTTCACGACTAAGCGAATACCGAGTTATGTGGATTCTTGTTTTCTTTGATCTGCCTACTGAAACTAAGAAGGACAAAAAGAGATATGTTGAATTTAGAAAGAATCTTTTAAAGGATGGGTTCAACATGTTTCAGTTTTCCATATACATCCGGCATTGTGCTAGTAATGAAAACGCAGAAGTACATTTAAAAAAAGTTAAATCTTTTATTCCCGAATATGGAAAGGTCGGTTTGCTAACTATAACTGACAAACAGTTTGGTAACATTCAACTTTTCTATGGGAAGAAACCAGCAAAGCCTCAAGCCGCTGGTATTCAACTCGAACTCTTCTAACACAAAAGAAAATCCACCGTTGATGGTGGATTTTTCTTTAGCCAAACGCCCATTTTTTAGTTTGTAATCCTCACCGTATCTAACTGATTACCAATATAGTATCGAGAATCGGGTGTTTATGACTATGCAAAGATACTAATTTGAAAGCAAATCACAACCACGACGCGTCTGATAATTATGAGTATCGTGGTGTTTATG
>FLNY01001748.1_pt1 | contig 29095 bp, 28 predicted proteins | sample 1140381 | NCBI WGS metagenome assembly FLNY01 (sample SAMEA3878172, study PRJEB12797) | bioreactor metagenome | biome: Moose rumen | place: Sweden | collected 2011-10 | reverse complement strand
GGACATTCGCTTAGCACCGACCGGAGTGGAACGGAGACAGGCACCATGCCGAGCTTAGGAGGTACCGCTTTAGCGGTAGGTTGCCTAAGCGAAAGTATGGAAGGTGCCCTCCGGGAGCATGTCATACTTGGAAGAGTGGCTAAGAATATCACAATAATATATAAAATTATAAAAATGAGCAACTAAAATAATCCCTTCACGGTAGGATAAAGCTTTTTGAATTCCTGATATCTTGCTTCGTATTTACGAACCAACTCGGTGTCAGGTTCTATTGTTTTCTTTACCTTGACCAGCTTATCACAAGCATCTTCCACTGAAGCATACTCACCACACCCCACTGCTGCAAGTATAGCACCTCCCAAGCCAGGACCTTCCTCATTCTCGAGAATATCCAGCTTAAGATTCATTACTGAAGCTATAATCTGCTGCCATAAAGGAGATTTGGCTCCTCCACCGCATATCTTACTGCGTTCTACTTTTATGCCCTGAGCTCTGGCTACCTCCAATGAATCTCTAAGGCCAAAAGCCACCCCTTCTAAGACTGCCTGAGTCATATCCTCTCGGGTAGTATCCATAGACATTCCTATAAACATAGCTCTAGCGTCCGGGTTATTATGAGGGCTTCTCTCTCCCATCAGGTAAGGCAGATAGAAGACTCTGTTTTCACCCAGGTTCTTAATACCCACCTGTTCTGCCGGATAATCTTTTGTACGCAAAATATCGTCCATCCACCATTTGTTGCAAGAAGCCGCAGAAAGCATACAGCCCATCAAATGATAACCACCATCTGCGTGATCAAAAGAATGAAGTGCATTCACAGGGTCAACTGTAAAGTTTTTGCTAGAGATGAAAATAGTACCCGACGTACCAAGAGAAAGGTTGCATTTTCCTTCTCCAACAGTACCTGTACCAACGGCTGCAGCTGCATTGTCACCTGCGCCCGCTATAATTTTTACATCATTTGAGAATCCTAACTCTGCCGCAATCTCAGGTTTGATTGTACCTACCACTTCATAACTCTCATACAGCTTAGGAAGTTGGTCTTCAGTGACGTGGCAGATATCCATCATCTCTTTGCTCCAGCAACGATTCTTGACATCCAAAAGCAGCATACCGCTTGCATCTGAATAATCAGTGCAGAAAGTACCCGAAAGCTTATATGCCAAATAATCCTTAGGAAGCATTATCTTTTTTACTCTTGCCCATGCTTCCGGCTCGTTTTCCTGCATCCACAAAATCTTAGGTGCAGTAAATCCGGCAAAAGCAATATTGGCTGTATACTGAGATAATTTATCCTTACCGATGACATTGTTAAGATACTCCGTCTCTTTTCCTGTACGGCCATCATTCCAAAGTATGGCCGGTCTAATAACATTATCATTCTCATCAAGTGTCACAAGTCCGTGCATCTGGCCGCCAAAGCTAATGCCTGCTATCTGACTTTTATCGCACTCGCTGGTCAGTTCATTAAGTCCGGAAAGAGTCTCATACCACCAATCTGAGGGACTCTGCTCAGACCATCCCGGATGTGGAAAACTAAGACCATACTCCTTTGAAACAATTTTATCTATATGGCCGTCGCCCCTCATCAAAAGTAACTTGACCGCTGAAGTACCTAGATCTACACCAATATAATACATATTTCTTCTCCTTTTTAATATCAAATTATCTCCAAGGATTCTCGGTTGGGTATCGAACACCTGCCGGCTGATTGTATCCGATTTCCTCTACAGGTACACCAATGTACTTGAATACCTCATAAAGAGCCTTACCAAAATGTCCAAATGCTACTGCTCCATGATGTGGGAATCCCTTCTCGATGAGCCAATGACGATAGAATCGTCCCATCTCAGGAATAGCAAATATACCAATTGAACCAAATGACTTGGTAGCAACAGGAAGAACTTCGCCCTGTGCAATATAAGCCCGAAGCTTGCAATCTGCTGTAGACTGAAGTCTGTAGAATGTGATGTCACCAGGTGCGATATCTCCCTCGAGAGTTCCATTTGTAACCTCTACAGGAAGCGAACGAGCCATAATCTTTTGGTTTCTCATCTCGCAAAACGCCAGCTTCTTTGAGCAGGTATTACCACAGTGGAATCCCATAAATGTATCTTCTAAGCTATAGTTGGTAGAGTTCTTGATTGACTCATTGTACATATCCTTAGGCACTGAATTGTTGATATCCAACAGTGTAACTATATCCTCTGATACCACAGTACCTATAAACTCTGAGAGACATCCATAAATATCAACTTCACATGAAACCGGTATACCCTCTCCTGTGAGACGAGAATTAACATAGCAAGGAACAAAACCGAACTGCGTCTGGAATGCTGGCCAACACTTGCCGGCAATTGCTACGTATTTACGATATCCCTTGTGGTCTCTCACCCAATCCTTTAAAGTCAACTCGTACTGAGCAAGCTTCGAAAGTACCTCAGGCTTCTTATTTCCTGCCCCAAGTTCTTTTTCCATATCGGCTACCACCTCAGGTATACGTGAGTCGCCTTCATGCTTATTGAATGCTTCAAACAAATCAAGCTCTGAGTTTTCTTCTATCTCAACCCCCAAATTATACAACTGCTTGATTGGCGCATTACATGCCAGGAAATTAAGTGGACGTGGACCAAAGCTTATGATTTTCAAATCTGAAAGAGCGATGACTGCACGGGCAATTGGTTCAAAATCATGAATCATCTCTGCACAATCCTCAGCATCACCAACAGGATACTCAGGAATATAAGCTTTGACATTACGAAGCTGTAGGTTGTAGCTTGCATTAAGCATTCCACAATAAGCATCACCTCTGCCATCAAGCAAACTGTTGCCTGATTCCTCCGCTGCAGCACAAAACATCTTAGGTCCGTCAAAATGTTTTGCAAGAAGTGTCTCAGATATCTCAGGACCAAAGTTGCCCAGATATACGCAAAGAGCATTACATCCGGCTTTCTTGATGTCCTCCAGTGCCTGCACCATATGAATCTCACTCTCTACGATACAAACAGGACACTCATAGATATGCTCGCTGCCATATTTTTTTATATAGGCTTCTATAAGAGCCTTTCTCCTGTTAACTGATAAGCTCTCAGGAAAACAGTCACGAGAAACTGCTACTACACCGATTTTTACATTTGGTACGTTGTTCATTGTATTACCCTCCTTAATACCTTTCTCCTTTTACATTATTTGTTACCTAAGAAGCTTGTTTTTTACTTTATAGAAATTACAAAATAATTTTGTAACAAAGTAAAAAAGCCTCTAATAATGCTTTAGTTGATAATAAAATAATATCAAACAAACCATTTTAGAGACTTTTAAATCTTTACTATGTGATGTCAAATTTTTGACATTTGGTGTACCTATTATTCTTCTTCGATTTCTTCTACAAGATCTTCTACATCATAGAGGTCGCCTTCCACCTTCTCTGTATAAATATGACCATCCAAGTGATCTATCTCATGTAAAAGTGCTCTGGCCATTAGTCCTTCACCTTCTACAATGTACTCTTCCATGTCCTCATTCAATGCTTTGACTTTGGCGTAATTTGGCCTGGTCACCACTCCGGTCTTGCCGGGTACTGACAAACAGCCCTCATTACCCGTCTGTTCTCCCGATGTCTCTAAAACCTCAGGATTAATAAGTGTCACAGGTCCCTCGCCTATATCTATAACACATATACGGCGCAAAACCCCCACCTGAGGAGCCGCAAGTCCTACTCCATCAGCATCATACATGGTGTCATACATATCTCCGATAAGAGTCTTTAATCTGGGAGTCAATTCCTTTACGGGCTTACATACCTTTAATAACACATCATCTTTTCCAAATTCCCTAATCTCTAATAAAGCCATTTTTAATCCTTTCCACAAAACCTAAAGTGTATTAATCGGGTCAAAATCAAACCATGTCGTTGTATTTCGATATTGCTTTTGTTGTAGCAAGAATGCCTCTATAACATCCTTTACTCTCACAAGTCTATCATAATCCTTAGATTTTAAATAGATAACCCTTCGATAAACGTCCTTTAATTTACCTATATAGGCATCTTCCGGTCCCATTATAACAATTTGCGAATCATATTTTTTAACAATAGCTGCCAAAATATCCGCTTGTTTTACAGCATCCTGCTGCCTGTCGCAGGACACCTGTATGCCTAATATATGTGAACAGGGAGGATAAGAAAGCAGCCTTCTATAAGCTATCTCCTGCTGATAGAAGCTGGCATAATCCTGGGCTGCCGATGTAACCACAGCATAATTATCCGGCTGATAGGTCTGTATCACAGCTACGCCTGGCATGGCGCCTCTTCCGGCTCTTCCTACAGCCTGGGTCAACAATTGGAATGTGCGCTCGCCACTATGATAATCGCTTTCATTCAATGAAATGTCCGCAGCTATAATCCCTACCAAAGTGACATTGGCAAAATCATGACCTTTGACAATCATCTGTGTCCCTATAAGTATATCCGCCTCATGAGCAGCAAAGGCAGACAATATCTCCTCGTGGCCATTTTTCTTTGAAGTGGTGTCTGCATCCATTCTAAGGACTCTCGCCGTCGGAAACATTTCTTTGACAATCTCTTCGATACGCTGTGTGCCAGCCTTAAAACTGCCTATGTATTTGCTTCCACAGCCGGGACAAATCTTTGCGGCTTTTGTAGTATAACCACAATAGTGACATTTCATAATCCCACCATTATGCAGATGTAATGCCACATCGCAATGAGGACACTTTAACACCTCTCCACAGGCTCTACAGGAGACAAATCCCATAAGTCCTCGTCTGTTTAAAAACAGCATAATCTGCTGGCGCTTAGACAATCTGTCCGCCATAAGTTCCCTAAGCCTGCGACTAATCATAGAGCGATTGCCCGCTTGCAGTTCTTCTCGCAAATCGACTATCTCACAGCAAGCCATATCCTGGCCCTGAGCTCTGCAATGTAATGTAATAAGTTCATACTCCCCCGACTCTGCCCTGCTATATGCCTCTAGGCTGGGAGTGGCGGAGCCAAGTATAACCGTAGCACCTGTCAGCTTAGCTCTGTACACCGCCGTCTCTCTGGCGTGATATCTCGGTATTACTTCAGATTTGTAACTTGGTTCATGTTCTTCATCTATAATAATGAGGCCAAGATTTGAAAATGGTGTAAAAAGTGCAGAACGTGGTCCCACCATAATGCTTATATCTGATGTCTTAGCCCGTTCAAACTGATCAAAGCGTTCCCCCGGAGACATTCTACTGTTAAGAATGCTGACCTTATCGCCAAATCTGGCATAGAACCTCATAACAGTCTGGTATGTAAGGGCAATCTCAGGTATCAGCACAATCACCTGTTTTCCCTTATCTATGACATGTTCCATTACATCCATATACACTTCTGTCTTACCTGAACCGGTCACTCCATGAATCAGATAAGTCTTATTTTTTCCAGCATCTATATCAGACTTGATTTTATCAGCCGCATAAGTCTGTTCCTCATTCAAAACTATTTGTTTTTTCTGAGCCGATGTATTGATATGGGGATTCCTAAAGGTTCTCACAGCCTCCACCTTTACAATGCCCTTTGACTCCAAATCTCTTATATTGGAAGTAGGTATCTGTAATTTTTTGGTGGCAAGCTCCCAATCCAGCACATCCACCTCCAGCAGCTCTCTAAGAAGTCTCTCTTTACCTACTGCATGATTCTTCTTGGTCAACAATTCATTTAGTTCTATTTTGGCCTCGCAAGCGGGAATCGCCAGACTAATTTCTTTTTTTAATTTTTCATTAGTTTTTTTCTTTATTGGTATTACAGTCTTTAGCGCCTGATTCATGGTGCCACCATAGCTTTTCTTGATAAAAGCAGCCAAAGAAATAAGCTGAGACTCTATGGCGATACTGTCTCTTAAGACTCTCGCTATAGGCTTCAGCTTAGTCGGGTCAAACCCAGGCTTATCATGGAGTCCCACCACGTATCCTGTTATTGCGCGATTGCCCTGTCCAAAAGGAATCACAACCTGCACGCCCTCAACCACCTGTTCCTCAAGCTCAGTTGGCACTATATATTCAAATGTCTTATCCAATCTCTCATGGGAAATATCTATTATAATATCTGCGTATTTCATGAAAATAATTTTAACACAAAGCCTTTATTTTTGAAACGAGTGTGATATAATTAGGCGATTAATATAAAGGAGGATATCCAATGCGTCATCTAATGAGCCCGCTGGATTTTTCCAGTGAGGAACTGGAGCAGCTTATGGACCTGGCAGAGGACATTAAGAACCATCCTGACTCGTACTCCGAGCGTTGCCACGGCAAAAAGCTTGCCACCTGTTTTTATGAACCAAGTACTCGTACAAGACTTTCTTTTGAGGCTGCCATGCTTAATCTAGGCGGTTCGGTTCTTGGTTTTTCTTCAGCCGATTCATCTTCAGCTTCAAAAGGTGAAAGTGTTTCCGATACTATTCGTGTCATTTCTTCTTACGCAGACATCTGCGCTATGCGTCATCCGAAAGAAGGCGCTCCACTTGTTGCTTCTGAGCGTTCCCTTATTCCAGTTATCAATGCCGGCGACGGCGGTCATCAGCATCCCACTCAGACTCTTACAGATTTATTTACTATTCGTTCTCTCAGAGGCGAAATAAAAGATCTTACTATCGGTCTCTGTGGCGATTTAAAATTTGGCCGCACCGTTCATTCTCTTATTAATGCCCTCGTGCGTTATCCCGGTATCAAATTTGTTCTTATTTCACCAGAAGAACTTAGAGTTCCTGAATATATTCGTGAAGACGTCCTTGAAAAAAATGGTTATGAATATAAAGAAGTCGATTCCCTCGACGATGTCATGGGTGATCTTGACATACTTTATATGACTCGTGTACAGCGTGAAAGATTCTTCAATGAGGAAGACTATATTCGCTTAAAGGATTTCTTTATTCTCACTCCCGAAAAAATGAAACTAGCCAAAAAGGATATGATGGTACTTCATCCGCTTCCAAGAGTTAACGAGATATCTGTCGATGTAGATGATGATCCAAGGGCCGCTTATTTTAAGCAGGCCAAATACGGAGTCTATATCCGCATGGCTCTCATTTTGACATTGCTAGAACTTGTCTAATAGAAAGGAGGAGCATATATGCTTAATATAAGTGGTATTCACGAAGGATTTGTTCTCGATCACATCAAAGCCGGCGAATCCATGACTATATACAGAAATCTACAACTTGGCACTTTAGGCAGCGATTGTACTATCGCTATGATAATGAATGCCAAGTCAAATAAAATGGGACGAAAAGACATCATCAAAATCGAATGTCCTATTGAAAGTGTTGATTTGGATATTTTAGGATTTATAGACCATAACATCACCTGCAACATAATAAAAGATGATGCTATAGTAGAAAAAAGAAAGCTGCGCTTACCTCATGAGATTAAAAATGTAATAGCCTGCAAGAACCCACGATGCATCAGTACTATAGAACAGGAACTTGACCAGGTATTTATACTTACAGACGAAAAGAACGAGATATACCGCTGTAAATACTGTGAGGAAAAGTATACCGGCACCAAATAATTTTACTATAGATCTTATAACCACATCTTAGTCTAATTTAATAGAGAATTACAAAGTAATTTCCTAATTAAAGTAATTCCTATAAAGTAAAAAAAGAGCCATCCTGCTATGCTAAGCATAACAAGATGGCTTTTATATTTATAATTATTGTACAGGTGCAGCTGCTACAACCACTCCGGTCTCATTAGTCTGATAACACATATCTCCTACCTGAACCAACTGATTGATAACCAACTTGCCATCTGCTCCAAAGAGGTAATTTGCATTGCCAACTTTTACTACCTGATTAGCAACTACTACACCATCTGCTCCGGCATAGTAAATACCTGTGCTATCTGAGATAACTCCGGTAACCATGACACCGTCTGCTCCAAAGTAATATACTCCCGCGCCTATAGTAACAAAGCCGGTCTGCATCTTGCCATCAGCTCCAAAGTAGTAGGTAGCGCCATTAATAGTCTGAACACCTACCTGCATCTGGCCTGCCTCATTGAAGTAATATACTGCTCCGTCGATAGCTGTAAGTCCTGTAACACGATGAGCATCTGTAGCATCCAGATAATAAGTACCTGTAGCATCTGTCCACCATCCCTTATAGAGCTTACCATTGTCTGTAGGATTGAACAGGTATGTCGCTCCGTTAAGTTCTACCCATCCAGTCTGTAAAAATCCCTGCTCGTTGAAGTAATATACATCCTTGTCTATGGTCACAAGACCTGTAACCATATGTCCGTCTGTAGTATCAAGATAACGAATACCAGCACTATCTGTCCACCAACCTGTATAGAGCTTACCTCCCTCGTTAGGATTGAAGAGGAATGTGTAGCCACCAAGCTCTAACCAGCCTGTCTGGAGCTGTGCCGCTTCATTGAAGTAGTATACTCCACCATCGATAGTATTGAGACCTGTTACAGCATTGGCTGCCGCCGGCATAAAGTAGTATGTACCTGTCTCATCTGCATACCATCCGAATGTAACGATACCTGTAGCAGGGTCTGTATGATATTTCACTCCTGCTAAATCAACCCAGCCAAACTGTCTACGATAATTGTTGAAGAAAAATACATTGCCACTTCCCAGGTCAAGCAAACCAACCTGTGGAATGTATGCCGTATAATCCTTGGCTGCGATATTCATATCTACGCGTCCGCTAATGCCTGAGACAGCTCCAGATGATGAATACTGCCAAATAGCCCAACCTGCTATATCATTGTGGTCTGAGTACTGAGCAATCCACTTATCATAAGCCATAGCTGATGTAAAATGTGTCTTGTAGAAATTAGTATAGGTGTACAAAATAGGTGTATAACCTGCTGCAGAAATGATACTGCAGAAAGTATTGGCCATAGCAGTACATGTATTGGCATCAAGACCTTTCTGTACACTGTCCTCGATATCAAAAGCAATAGGGAAATTGATATTATAGCCTTCAATCCACTGAAGAACCATCTGAGCCTCGGCAGCTGCTGCCTCTACCGATGTAGCATAAGAATAAATATATACACCGGTACGAACTCCTGCTGCCTGTGCCCCCTGTACATTTGCAGCAAAATACGGATCAAGTCCGCTCTTTGTACTACCTACCTTAATGAAAGCAAAACTTATCCCCTGCTGTGCTACTGCAGCCCAATTGATGCTACCCTGGTATTTTGAAACGTCGATGCCCTGAGTAGCAGCATTAGCTGTGAGCGGCACTGAGAAAGTCATGACTACAGCAAGCATAAGTGCTGCAATTGACTTAAAGAACCTAGATGTGTTTAATTTTTTCACTTCATTACCTCCTAAAAAATCTGTTATTATTTTATCATAAATAAAAAATAATATGTGTATATCACATGAAAATTTTACAAAACATATTAGAAGGAATTAATTAATTTTGGTGGCGAACCACCTTGTATTCATCTCCATCCACAAAATACGGACATTCTCTGTAATGACCGGTGACTAATCTCACATAATCATCCTCGTCCATATCCATCTCGCAATAATACTGCTCGTCTTCATCGTCCCAGACAAAATTGTTACAGTATTCGCAAGCCATTGAACTGTTTACCTTAGCAGCCATCTTATGACTCCTCCTAAAATCACTGCAAACAGTATCGCCATCAACATAATCGCGTACTGATATTGCTGATGCTTTTTCCCCCAGGCTGTATTTGATATTCCTATATAAATAACCAGCCCTCCTGCAATAGCAAGGACGTTGATTAACATATTTTCCGTATCCATTATGCTGTAACTCCGGCTACTACGAGCAATGAAGCAACAGACATGATAATACCGGCCAGTACAATACCTGCCATAACAGCTAATATAGATGATTTAAAGTCCATATCCAAAATAGACGCTGCAAGAGTGCCTGTCCATGCACCGGTACCCGGAACCGGGATTCCGACAAAAAGCATCAATGCAAATGGTAAGCCTCTACCTGCTTTTTCCTGTAATTTTTGGCCACCCTTTTCACCCTTTTCAAGGCAAAAAGTAAAAAATCCGCCGATAAATTTCTTATCCTTGCCCCACTCTAATACTTTTCTTGCAAAAAAGTAAATAAAAGGCATTGGAAGCATGTTGCCTACAGCTATAAGAATATATGCTATAACAAGATTAAAATTAGGGTCCAACACATGAATCCCCTGAGCAATTGGTACCGCTCCTCTAAGCTCTATAAGCGGAACCATAGCTACAAAAAACACGTAAAAATAATTTAACATCTTAAACTCCTTTTAAAATATCTGTTAGTTCTTTTATAAATTGCTGCATCTCATCATCCGTGCCTATCGATATACGCAGGTAATCAGAGATACGCTCAGGCTTATTGAAGTGGCGCACATATATGCCCCTCTTTTTTAATTCTTCGAAAATGCTGACAGCATCTTTGGTCTCATGCTTTGCAAAAATAAAATTACTCTTTGAATCCGGAAAAGAAAATCCCAGTGCTGACAACTGTATTTTTGTCCACTCACGGGTGGAAATAACCTCGGCCACTCTTTCCCTGAAATAGACATCATCCTCCACAGATGCTACCCCCGCCGCAAGTGTAATACTATCCATAGTATATGAATTGAAAGAAAATTTGCAGTCACTTAAGTAGCTTATCAGCTTTTTAGAACCCACTGCATAACCTATGCGATTGCCTGCCATAGCTCTGGATTTTGAAAAAGTGCGAACCACAAGGACGTTGTCATATTTTGATGTAAGCGGGATGCAGCTTTCACTTCCAAAATCCACATATGCCTCATCCACAATCACTACGCACTCAGGATGACTTTTGACCATATTCTCAAAAAATTCTACAGGCTCCGAGATGCCCGTAGGAGCATTGGGATTAGGTATAACTATACCGCCACAATCTCTTACATAATCCTCAGGTACTATCTTAAAATCATCATCCAATGACAACCGCTCATAGGGAATCCTGAAAAGTTCTGCCCAAACATCATAAAATGAATAAGTGATATCCGGAAACAACACGGGCTTCTTGGAATTAAAAAAGGTGAGAAAGGCCATCGCAAGTACATCATCAGACCCGACACCAACAAACACATTATCTTTATCTATGTTATGATATTTGGCCAAGGCAGAAATCAATATGTCGCATCCCGGGTCCGGATATCTCCTCAGCGCATCCATCCTGACCTCAGAAATGGCTTTACCCACCAAAGGACTTGGTGGGTATGGGTTTTCATTGGTGTTTAGCTTGATTATCTTTTCCTGCTTAGGCTGTTCACCGGGAGTGTATGGCACGACCCGGCGAACATTATCTGTCCATGCTGTCATTATATCCCCTCTATTCCTGGCCAACTATCTCATCTGCAGCATCATCGGCAGTCTCTCCTGTTGCCTGAGCTGCCTCCTCTGCTGCCTGTATCTTCAATGCCTGTAAGGTAAGTTCGGCATTAGTCAGCACATCATAATTTGATACCAGAGCCTTCTGATCATCTGATAGAGCATTGTACTGTTGACGTGCGGTAGCTATCGCCACCTCAGTGTCTAATGTAACTTCGCCTATCTGTGAAATAAGTGTCTCTACCTGCTTGTATGGGTTGGAAAGGAGTTCATTCTCCTCCTCAGTATCCCCTGTATAGAAAACCAACACCGGCCATCCCGCCTCGACTATATTGTAGATTGTCTCAGCTGCGGACAGAGGTAAATTAACACATCCATGACTGCCGCTGGTCTTGTATATAGTACCGCCAAACTTAGAACGCCAAGTGGCATCATGCAATCCCTCGCCCATATTAAATGGCATCCAATAGTTGACATGGGACTCGTAATTATCACCCTTCAGTGTAGCATCAGTCTGCTTGTATGCAATAGGATATACACCTGTGTGTGTACCATGGCCTGCTGAAACATTACCTGACACGCAGGCAGTATCAAAAACCATCTCGCCATCCTTGTATACATATACATGCTGCTCAGTGAGATTGACCTCTACATAAGAGTCTCCATAATCATGCTCACCATGACTCGTACCATAATACAGATAAGTAAAATCTCTGGAAACATCTTCCCCCGCCTCAAAATCTGCAATAATAGCATCTATCTCACCATCGTAAGCAATCCTCCAGCCAAAAGAACCTGCCGGTACAGTAATAGTTTCACCGGAGGTGGTGGTAAATTCCTTTTTCTTACCGTAGGTATTGTACTTATCTCCCATAGAATTGACATATTCGCCTATGGCATCTCTGTCAAAATCTACATTGAAATCTTCGTCCCAGCTAAAAAATGTAGCCTTGGTATCTACAGAGATATCCTCAGTGTATCCTTCACCCAAGTCATAGTGAATGTCGACATCCATGTATTTGTTGAGCTGATCTACTGCCGCCTGTATATTGGCATCCTCTGCTTTTACATCAGGCTGATTGTAACATGTGCCATCCGCCAGACTGATAGTGGTCTGTAGATTTTCAACTGCCTCAATGATGGCTTCCTTGACACCTTCGGCATCTATCACATCACCATAGACCTCATCCACAATAACGAACTTTTCACCATCAAAGTCTATATATGCATCCTCGGACTCTTTGGTGGAAGTAAGACCTGAAAAATCAAGTCCTGAGGCAACTGCAGTCACTTTGTCGATATCATATGAATTGCCGGTAGCGGTATAATACTTTGCCGGAAAGAAAATACGCAATACCCAGTTGAAACCTGTCTGGCTATCAAGTAAATCCTCCACCTCGGACTCTTCGTAATTGACATCTACACCCAAATCCGAAGCACTGACTTCGTTTATTGTATTGCCATCCTCATCTTCGAATGTAATGGTGTAATCATCTGCATTAGAAAGTATCTTCTCATAGGCACTCTGTGCACTTAAAAAAGAAGCCCCTACGCCATTTACACGACTTCGTATATAGAAATGATGTGCAAAGAAAAGGCTTCCTGCTAAATAGATAAATAAAACAATGCCAGCGATAATCTCTATCCTGAGCATTGTTCTTCTATCTATGCTTAAATTGATTTTTTTTACTTTATGAGTTCTATTATCTTTTTTACTCATGATTTTTCCTCGTAAATATACACTAACTCCGTGAATAAGTTTACAGGAAAAATTAACATAAAAACAACTAAATATTTATGTCAAAACCCCCGTAAATCATTAATTTTTCCTAAAGCTCTTTAATTCGTCAATTGTAAATTCATAGGCCTCATTACAAAACTGGCATTTTACCTCTACCGGTTTGCCATCTGAAATGATATCATCCATATCCTCTTTTCCAAGTGACGCAAGACTCTTGATGACTCTTTCTCTTGAGCAGTCGCACTTGTATGCTGCAGGATAAGTCTCTTTATACTCAATATCCAGGCCTGCCAATACAATACCAAGCATCTCTTCCGGGGTCTTGCCTGCTGAGAGCATATCCGTAACACTTGGAAGGGTTTTTAAGTTTTCTTCAATTTGGCTAATGACTTCATCTGAGGTAAAAGGCATCAGCTGGACAATAAATCCTCCTGCGCAGTTTACTGTATTGTCCTTGTTCATGAGGACACCGAGTCCCACCGATGAAGGAATTTGTTCAGAAACAGCATAATAATAAGTAAGATCCTCCGCTATCTCACCGGTCTGTAATTCTACAGTGCCTACATATGGCTCCTTTAGCCCCATGTCCTTTATGACACGCATAATGCCTAAGTCTATTGCTCCACCTACATCCAACTTGCCATTTTTAGGTGGCAGATTTACAACTGCAACATTCGGAAAACCTTTTACTTCTCCCTTGCTATTTGCAGTGACTGTAATCCCCTTCATAGGCCCATTTCCCTGTATCTGCAGAGTCACCAAATCATCCTCTCCCTTAAGCATCACTCCCATCATGGAGCCGGCAGAAAGCATACGTCCAAGGGCAGCTGTAACTATTGGTGAAGTATTATGACGACTTCTCGCCTCTTCTACCATCTCGCGACTGGTTATGGCAAATGCTCTTATTGCATCATTTGCCGCTGTTGCTCTAACTATATAATCACTCATTTACTTACCTCTCTTGCAATAAAATATAATCGATCACTGTCTTTTGAAGGTTCTGACATAGTATCCACATCCAACACCTCCAGGAAATCAAGTCCGCTATTTTTAATAGCACCCACTATCTCTTTTTGAGAAAATGCATGCTGCACATGTTCCTCTTCAAATCGATCAAAAGTCCCATCATCATTTTCTTCATATATGGTTAGATAATAATTATTATCTCTATTGATTTCATCATAATCATTCTCCCATATGAAGCTGCCCTCTTCACGATTTTCGGCAATCACGCTATTGCCAAGTTTTTTATAATAATGCTCGGTCTTGATATCGAAAATAAAGAGCCCTCCGGGATCTAAATAATTATTCACGAGCCTGCATACCTGTAACAGCTCCTCAGAACTCCTGAGATAATTGATGCTATCGCAAAGACTCACTACAGCACCTACCGTACCGTATAGTTCAAAGGAGCGCATATCCTGACAAAGATAAAGGATTCCTTCGGAATCCTCAGCAGTCCGTGCTTCCATAAGCATATCATATGACATATCTATGCCTATCATATCATAACCCAGGCTGGCCAGCCTTCTGGTCATCTGTCCCGTGCCACATCCTAAGTCACATACAATCTCCATAGGCATATGATACTTTTCAAAAAGTGTTTTGATATTCGCTGTCCATATATCATAAGGCACATTATCCATGTACCTGTCATACACTTCCGCAAAACCTGTATAAGCTTCCATCTGCTAAACCCTCTTAGACAAAAAGCCTGTTATCTTTCTAATGATGTCAAAATCATTTTGGATTTCTTCTACTTTTAGACGATTTTCTTCTGAAAATCCCACAAGAATATCGTGATTGGCCTCAGCCAGATAGTCAATAATACCATCGATATCACTCTTTATATTTTTAGGGCATTTTATATAGTGCCTCTTGCCCGCAGTAATATATAGGGTGTAGGTAATAGAAAAATGATGCCATAAAAATTTGTGCATAGTGGAATACTTGTATATCCAGATAATCTCATTGATAGGTACTATCGCTACACCATAGCTACTGGTCTCAATAAAATAATGTTCTGTGATAAACATATCTTCTGTAGCAAGCTGTGGCAATGTCGCCAACTCTTCCTCGGCCTCGGCCAATATCTCCGTAGGTCTGCCATAGGCCCTGGTCTTTTGCACGGGCACCGATAATACAGGAAAAGATATAAACACGCAATCAACGATAGCTGCCAAAATACTATAGATGGCAAAAGCCATAAAAAAGAATATGAATGCATCAGCGCCAAGTCCCGTGGCATCCGGTTCAGAGATTGTATAGCTGGATACAGTAGACATAATACCATCCTCACTCCAGTTCAAGTCTCTTGCAAGATTGGACAACAGTGATCTGGCCGCCTCAGAATCATAAAGTATCTCGCCACGAATATCGATCTCATCTATGGTCGGAGTACCCTGTTCGCAAGTATCGGGATCCAAAAGAACTATGACGCACTCGCTATTGATCATTGTGTAGTAATAATATCCCCTGGTGCGGTCCAACCACTTGCTGGTATATCCTGTAAAATAAAGGTTTGTTAAATCAAATCTGGCATATGTCTCATTGCTGTTGTACAGCTCATATAGACTGATGTCGTCCTCCTGATACGTACGCGGAAAAATCAGGTATCGCACAGGAAAAATCATCATAATTATTAACAGTACCGCCAAAATAATAACAGGAGCATACAACCTGTTTTTGTAATATGCCTTTATGCTTCTGGTTATTAAATGCTCCAAAGAATCCATAGCTTCTCCCGTGAATTTATCTGTGTGCCTCGAGCCACTGATAGATATCATCATATACCTGATCTCTGTCAAGCTCATTTAGTATTTCGTGTCTGTCACCCTTATATAGTTTTAAAATAACATCCTTTATCCCTGCCTCTTTTAATGCATCAGCTGCCGCACGGGTACCCTCTCCAAGATTACCTACAGGATCTTCCTCTCCCGACACCACCAGCAGAGGGATGTTTTTTCGCATGCTATTTACACATTGGGCTGTAGCGTCATATTTTACAGCCTCCACCAGCCCCTTGTATGCATTTAAGGTAAATGTAAAATGACTAAGTGGGTCATGATAATAGGCATCAATATTTTCTATATTTTTGGATAACCATGAATTAGCAAGGTCTTTTCCGGTACAATCATATTTTTTGTATGCCTTACCGTAGGTCATATTTCTAACCAACGAGCTTCGATAATTTTTGCCTCTTATAACTGAAAGCACATTGATAAAAGCAAGGCCTACTGAACTTGAAAAAACAGACTCCTGCCCTGTACCCATAATGATTGCTCCATCCAAATCTTCCAGATACGCAGACTTAACTGATAAAAATTTGCGTAACATATAAGATCCCATGGAGTGGCCCATAATAAAATATTTGAGATTAGGATATGCCTTTTTGGTCATGGCATAATGGGTGTAGATATCCTCAACCATATCATTTGAAGGATGTGCTCCGGTCATAACTCCAAGCTCTTCTCTGCTAGTCGCAGTATGTCCATGGCCTATATGGTCATGTCCCACTACCACATAGCCTTTGCCTGCCATATAGGTGGCAAAATCATCATATCGGCCTATATGTTCTACCATTCCATGAACCAACTGCAGCACAGCAACAGGTTCAGAATCCGGCAGCCATTTGCGGCAATGAATTATAGAATGTCCGTCTTTTGAATTAAATGTATAAACCTCTTGTTTTCCCATATCATCATCTTCCTTTTTCCCTCTATTCTAAATGATTTATCAGGCATATTCAACAAATAAAGCCTTGAAAATAAACTGAGCAGCCCGCATTTTAAGGCTTTTTTCTAATGAAAATAAAAACCTGCATGCAAGCTGCTCAATATTTTATTAGTATTAATGTTTTGCGCCCTTTAATCTTGCCATAGCACGGGCAAGGTTTGCATTGGTAATCTCGTATTCTATACGACTCTGCTTTTGCTGCAACTGATCTTTGGCACGTTCCATAGCCTCCTTGGCTCTGTAAGTATCGATATCCTCAGGTCTCTCGCAGGAATAAGCAAGCAGCTTGACCGTTCCGTCCTTATATACACTTACCAGTCCGTCCGATACCACCGCTTCATGCCAATTACCATCGCCATCCTTAAAACGGATCTCGCCTACATCCACGACTCCTGTCATAGTCTCGTGATGATTCATGATAGCGACCTCTCCATCCAATCCAGGAAAAATAAGAATCTCGCACTTGTCATCATAAAAAACGCCATCACATGCAACAATTTTTAACTCAAATAATGATGCCATAAGCTACTCCTTTGCAAGCTTAGCAGCCTTTTCTTTAACATCTTCTATCTTACCTACATTGAAGAATGCAGCCTCAGGATACTCATCCATCTCTCCATCAAGAATAGCTTTGAATCCCTTGATTGTATCGGCCACAGGTACAAACTGCCCTTTAACGCCTGTAAAATTCTCAGCAACAGAAAATGGCTGAGAGAGAAAACGCTGTATCTTTCTGGCTCTGTAAACTGTCAGCTTATCCTCATCAGAAAGTTCTTCCATACCAAGAATTGCTATAATATCCTGCAACTCCTTGTATTTTTGCAGTATCTCCTGAACGCCACGGGCTACAGCATAATGTTCCTCGCCCACTACATCAGGCTCCAATATACGTGATGTAGACTCAAGTGGATCTACAGCCGGATAGATACCCTGCTCCACTATTTTTCGCGAAAGTACAGTGGTCGCATCCAAATGTGAGAAAGTAGTAGCCGGAGCCGGATCCGTCAAATCGTCAGCAGGCACATATACTGCCTGTACTGAAGTAATAGATCCGCTCTTTGTAGATGCGATACGCTCCTGCAGTTCACCTAAATCATTGGCTAGTGTCGGCTGGTAACCAACAGCTGACGGCATACGCCCCAACAATGCTGATACCTCAGAACCTGCCTGGACAAAGCGGAAAATATTATCAATGAATAAAAGTACATCCTGATGCTTAACATCACGGAAATACTCTGCCATCGTAAGGCCGGTCTCAGCCACACGCATACGAGCTCCAGGTGGTTCATTCATCTGACCAAACACCAATGCTGTCTTGTCGAGAACTCCCGACTCGCCCATTTCAGTCCATAGGTCATTACCTTCACGGGAACGCTCGCCTACACCTGTAAAAATAGAATAACCGCCACTCTCTGTAGCTATGTTGTGAATAAGCTCCTGAATGAGGACAGTCTTACCAACACCGGCTCCACCAAAAAGACCTACTTTTCCACCCTTTGCGTATGGTGCCAGCAAATCGATAACCTTGATACCGGTCTCAAGCATCTCTACAACGGGACTCTGGTCTTCAAATGTAGGTGGTTCACGGTGTATTGTCCAATGTTCACCCTCATCCAACTTTTCACCGTTGTCCAGTGTGTCTCCAAGTACATTGAACAATCGTCCAAGAGTCTGTTCTCCAACAGGTACGGAAATCCCCTTACCTGTAGCGATTACTTCCATATCACGGCACAGTCCCTCAGATGGCGCAAGCATTATACATCTCACCACGTTGAAACCAATGTGCTGACTTACCTCCATCACTCTTTTTTCGTCACCAACCATAACATACAAAGCATCTCTGATTGCCGGCAAATCATTATTTCTAAATTCAACATCGACTACAGGTCCGGAAACCTGCACGATTTTTCCTTTTAATTGCGACATTTATATTCATCTCCTTTAGCATTTCGCTTTAGAAACGTTTCTTCTTTTTCTTTTTCAGAGCCTTTGCACCGCCGATTACCTCTGTTATTTCCTGGGTAATCTGTGCCTGTCTGACTCTGTTGTATTCAATGGATAAATCATGAAGAATACTCTCTGCATTATCAGTCGCAGATTGCATAGCCATCATACGGGCATTTTCTTCGCTGGCAGCACATTCTACCATGGCTCCATAAATAAATGCTGTAAAATGATTATGAACCAGTTTCTCAAGTACTGTCTTCATGGATGGATAAAAGGGATACCAGTCATCTCCTCCATTCTGGATAGCCTCAAGCTCATAGCTGTTTATTGAATGCACATGTCTTGTGCCTTCTTTTAGCTCCCTTGCTGCCTTGCCGGTACCAGTCGTATCCTCTGTGATTTCCTTAGCCTGTTCCTTTAAAAACTTATGAGTCTTCAGTGGAAGCAAACGCTCTACACAGGTCTCCTCAGTGACGGAATTGAGCATCTTTGTATAGATAACATCTATATGATCAAGTTGCTCTTTGTTGTATAGGTCGATAAGATACTCTGATATAACTCTGGCTCTGTGCATTGTAGGATTATTAGATGAAAATCTGAAATCCTCATCTACGTTGTAGCCATTACTCATAAAAAATGCTCTGCCCACTTCTCCCACAACAAAGAGTTTGTATTCATCCTTTGAGAAATTATTAATACGGTCTAAGGCAACCTTGATAGCATTATGGTTGTATGCACCGGCCATACCCTTATCTCCGGTAAATACTACAAAACCACGCTTTTTGATAGTCTCATGCTCATCCTTGATTCGATTATCAAAATAGATATGTCTTATATCCGGAAAATGAGCAAGTGTCTCTGCTATGCCTTTTTGAGTACCGATAAAAAACGGCTCGGTATCTGCAAGTTTTTGCTTGGCCTTTCTCAATTTCATCGAAGACATCATATACATGGCCCTTGTAATCTTCATGGTATCCTGAATACTATTTATTCTGTTTTGGATTTCCTTTGTACTAGCCATAGATTACTCCTGATTCTTTTTAAATTCAGTAGCTCCATCGATGATTGCAGTCTTCGTATCCTCAGACAAATCTTTTGTTGATTCCAACTGACTGATTATTTCAGAGTGTTCAGTCTTAAAATATTCAAGTAAATCAGCTCTAAACTTCTTGATATCCGAAAGGGCGATATCGCTAAAAATATGAGCATTGGCAGCTACTAAAATAATAACCTGCTCCGCCATAGAAAACGGTCTCGAAAGAGGTTGTTTTAACAGTTCCATAAGTGCTCTTCCGTGAGCTAACTGCTTTTTAGTTGCATCATCCAAGTCTGATGAAAACTGTGTAAACACTTCCATCTCGCGATACTGGGCCAAATCAATACGAACAGAACCTGCAGCTTTTTTCATAGCCTTTGTCTGAGCAGCTCCACCTACACGGGAAACAGACAGACCTACGTTTACCGCCGGTCTCTGGCCTGCATTGAAAAGCTCTGACTCAAGGAATATCTGGCCATCTGTAATAGATATAACATTAGTCGGAATGTATGCAGACAAATCGCCTGCCTGCGTCTCTATAATAGGAAGCGCTGTAATAGAACCTCCTCCCGCTTCTTCTGTGATACGAGCACTACGCTCAAGCAAACGGGAATGAAGATAAAAAACATCACCCGGATATGCTTCACGTCCCGGAGAACGTTCTAACAACAGAGAAATGGCTCTGTATGCAACCGCATGTTTTGACAGATCATCATAAACTATAAGCACATCTTTGCCTGAATACATAAAGTACTCGGCAAGAGCGGTACCTGCATATGGAGCGATGTATTGCAAAGATGCTGCATCACTGGCTGTTGCATTTACAATGATAGTATACTTAAGAGCATCATTTTCTTTTAATGTATTTACCAGTTTGGCAACCGTAGATGCCTTCTGGCCTATCGCTACATACACGCAGATAACATCTTTTCCTTTTTGATTAATGATTGTGTCTGTAGCAATAGATGTCTTACCTGTCTGTCTGTCGCCGATAATAAGCTCACGCTGACCGCGGCCTATAGGAAACATGGAATCAATCGAAAGAAGGCCTGTCTCCATAGGTACACTGACTGATTTTCTGTCTACTATACTAGGCGCAGGACACTCCACCGGTCTATAACCATCCGCTTCGATTTCACCGGCACCGTCGAGTGGTGATCCCAACGCATCTACGATACGCCCCAGGAATCCTGTCCCTACCGGGATACCTGCCATCTTGCCGGTACGTACTACGCGAGATCCCTCTTTAATCTGTGTATCACGGCCAAACAGAATAACACCTATTTCATCACGACGTACATCCTGCACCATGCCCTTGACACCACAATCAAAAATAACGATCTCTCCATAAAATGCATGGTCGATACCATCGATATTGGCAATACCGTCACCTACCCACGTCACGATACCTACTTCGTTATCTTTTATCTCAAGTTCAAATTCATCTACACTGGCTTTTAAAATGGAAAGTATGCTTTCATCTACTGATGAAACACCTACTGCAGCATCTATCTTGGTAGCCAGCTGCTTGATACGCCCTTTTTCACTCCAGTCATACTCTTTGGTACCTACAGTTAAAACAAATCCACTCTTAATAGAAGGATCACTAACAAGCTCCACCTCTATGTCAGCATTTCCTGTTTCTTTTACAAGAAATCTTTTGATACCATTTAATTGCTCATCTGACGGAGCGGTAACATATCTCAACTTAGCTTTTTCTACAACATCCGCCTTGGCTGCAAGGCTATCTTCAAACGCTTCTTTTATCTCATAAAATAAATCAAAATCGCCATTAGAGCATAAAAGCTTAAGAAAGTTTCTGATCTCATGGGGAAAGATGCTATCTACAACAACACATTTTTTTGAAAGTTCAACTGTGGGATTGTTCAGCTCCTCTCCAACTGCAGGCACTGCTTCAAGAATAGAAGCGGCAGACTGCAAAAAAACTTCCGCATTAGCTATGCTATTTAGGCTGTGTGCATATTCTAAAGTCTTTTCTGTCACTTTTACTCACCTGCTTTATCTATAAACTCATCAAACAGGCTGCTGTCAACTTCAGCACCTGTCTGACCACCTACTACCTTTGTAGTTGCATCAACAATAATGTCCGCTATTTCCTTCTTAGCGCTGGCAATAATCTGGTCCTTCTCACGATTTGCTTCAGCTGCTGCAGCCGTCTTTATCTCTGATGCACTGGCCTTAGCCTGCGCCACAATCTGCTGATATTGACCGTCTGCACTCTTTCTGGCTTCGGCTATGATCTCCTTCTTTTCTTTTTCAGCTTCGGCCAATTTCTCTTCATACTGACGCGCCTTTTCTTCCGCAGCATCTTCCTTTTCCTGAGCTGACTTGAATATCACATCAGCCTCCTCCTGACGCTTTGCAATAATACCTGCGATAGGCTTAAAAAAGAAAATCCTAAAAGCTATGAAAAGAATAAGAAGGTTTACCACTGTCCATATTATGTTCCAAAATGAAATGTTAATCATTTTCCTATTCCTCTTTCTTATGATGAAAAGCTGATTACTGAAGCATTACAATAATCATCAAAGCAATAACGAAGCCATAGATAGCTGTTGCCTCTGCAAGTGCACAACCCAAAATCAGGTTCTTCTGAATCTTGCCTTCTGCCTCCGGCTGACGTGCAATACCCTCACAAGCCTTGCCTGTAGCTATACCGATACCAATACCTGCTCCAAGACCCGTTACTACTGCTATACCTGCTCCAATTGCTATAAGTGTGTTCATTTTTAATCCTCCTAATCAAATTAGTAAATCATTTTTTGTTGTTACATAATCCAAGTTTTTGATTTTCTGAAAAAAAATCAAAAATCTATACTCTATTGTAATAATCTTAGCCACTCATCCAACTACACCATGCTCCCAATGTAAGCTCCGCTTACTAGAGCAACATTTTCCTGCGCAAGCTTGGAAAATATTACTCCTTTCCCGGAGGGCACCTTCCATACTTTCGCTTAGGCAACCTACCGCTAAAGCGGTACCTCCTAAGCTTGGCATGGTGCCTGTCTCCGTTCCACTCCGGTCGGTGCTAAGCGAATGTCCACTGGACATTCAGCACCTCCTCGCGCTTGCCTAGGCTATGTAGAGTGGCTTAGCTCATATATCACACAACGAAGTATAAATTGCTAAAAAATTCTACTCGACGGCCTCCTTAATATATAGAGACGTCAAAAATACAAATACATATGCCTGCAACAAACCATCAAAAATATCAAAATACAAACTGAATACTGCCGGTACCACCGGTGGACACACGATTTTCAGAAGTTCCATGATAACAAATGCTCCAAGTACATTTCCAAAAAGTCGCATACACAGTGACAATGGTCTGGTAAACACATCCAGTATATTGAACGGTGTTACAATGGCTACCGGTTCCGTAAATTTGTGCAACCATTTTTTGATGCCATTTTGATATATGCCTGCAAACTCCACAAGCACAATGCTCATAAGCGCCAAAGCCGCAGTGACGTTCAAATCTTTTGTAGGAGATTTGAATCCAAACAAACCGATTATGTTTGACAGACCAATATAGAGAAGTACAGTAGTCAAATAACCCGTATAAATCTTTCCTTCTTCTCCAAGCATACTTCCTACTATGCCGGTCAGTTTTTCATAGATCAGTTCAGCAAATGCTTGTCTTTTGCTAATGTTCTGTGTTTTCAAGCCCCGCGTCAAAAAGATGGCTAGCATTATAAGTACTGCCATAACTATCCAGGTGACAACCACTGATTCCATGACAGGAATCTCAAAGCTTCCCAAATGGATGGTGAAAACCGTCTCGCAATTCAGCTCTTCTATAAGCCTTTCTGCCAATGACGAACTCACATAAACACCTCCTTATTTTTATTCTGATGTAAGAGTAAAAATGGCTTTTTAACTCTTGTATCAGTATATTAGCTACCTCTGAACAGACTTTATTTTAGTCTTTTCTCACAAAAATATAATATACAAATTGGCGGTTTTGTATAGCCATTTCTATACCAATGTATATACCCTTTTTCCCTGCACAAACTTATCTTTTATGCATGCATCCGCGTCATTATAGACCATTCTTTCAATACGCTCACGTATAGACATATCCCTCATAGTTGACATTTTACTGTCGTCTATAACCACTGCATCAAACTCATAACCCGGCATAAATGTGCCTACCTTGCCAAAATATTCTCCGCCGCCCAATGTCGCCAGATAGAATACCTCCTCGAAGGTAAGCGGCTTAACATCAGTATCCACCAATCGATAATACATTTTTGATGCCTGCAGAGTGATAAGCATTGTCTTAATCATATTCATGGAAGAACCTGCCGCTACATCAGTTCCGAGTCCCACTTTTATTCCAAAATCCAAAAATTTCTTAATAGGAGCAATTCCGCTGGTAAGGTTCATATTGGAATCTGCGCAATGGGCTACATAGGCACCATGTTTTTTTAGAATATCCATCTCCTCTTCATTAGAATAAACGCAATGGGCCATTATAGTCGGTCTGTCAGCAGTGCCCATGGTGTCAAAGAGTTCGTATGCATTGGCATATGTAGTAGATGCCGGAACCAGTTCTTTCACCCATGCCACCTCGGAAATATTTTCTGATAAATGGGACTGTATGCGAAGATTTCTCTCTGCCGCAATTTTCCCAAGCCCCTTCATCAATTCATCGGAACATGACGGGATAAACCTGGGAGTAAGAATCGGATAAGTATTTTTATATTTTCCGGTTACCTCATCCAGCCAGGCGATTGTATCCTCAAGTGATTTTTGTGCACTCTCCTCTTGCAGATTTTTACCACCGTTTCTATCCATATTTACCTTGCCTACATAGGTGACAATCCCTGTGCTATCTAACTGCCCCATCAGGTTGACTGTAGCTTCATTGTGAAGGGTACCAAAGACTACCGCTCTAGTGGTAAAGCTTCTGCGTAAATCCTCTGAAAAGAAGCTATAAGCTTTTTTTGCATATTCTATATCTGAATACTTTGCCTCCTCAGGAAAAGTATAGGTAGACAGCCACTCCAACAGCTCCTCGTCCATACCTATCCCTCTAAAAGTATATTGAGGCGCATGTACATGCAGATCCGTAAGTCCGGGAATAATAAGCCTCTCTCCATAATCATACAAAGGCAATTCTTTATACTGCTCCGGCAAATCGCAAAAAGCCCCCTGACAAATGCCATTTATGCAAACCAAATAACCTCTATAATATGTAGTTATATTTTCTTTGTCCTTTGAAAAAGCTATGCCACCCCGCAAGACGAAATTTTCTTTATTCATAGTAATACTTCCTTTCCGTACTCTTTTGTTAGAGCCAACATAAGAATACCACATCTTTCACATATTTTTCACCTAATACACATTACTCACTCACTATAGCTTATTATCATATCTATACTGAGATTTGTATACTGATAGGAGGAATCAATGGGAAAACATTACCGGCATGAATGGAAACATGCAATAACCTACGCAGACCTGCTTGCCATACGGCAAAGGATGTCTGCAATAACCACACCGGATCCTCACACTATTGACGGAAAATATCTTATACGAAGTCTTTATTTTGACAATCTCGATGACAAGGCTCTCCGTGAAAAAGTGGACGGTGTTAATATGCGAGAGAAATTCCGCATAAGATATTACAACCTCGATCCTACAGTTATCCACTTAGAGAAAAAAAGCAAACTAAACGGCTTAGGAACAAAATACAGTGCAAATCTTACAAAAGATGAAGCTCAAAGTATAGTGGATGGCAACATAGATTGGATGTTAAATTCCCCTCAATCCCTAATTCAGGAATTATATTGCAAGATGTATTATCAGGGAATGCGTCCAATGACAATTGTGGATTACACCCGTGAACCCTTTATTTACGGGCCGGGAAATGTCAGGGTTACTCTGGATTATGATATTCGCACAGGAATGAAAAATACAGATTTTTTAAATCCCGACTGTGTGACTATCCCCGCAGGAGATTCACCAATTATTCTGGAGGTAAAGTGGGATGCTTATCTTCCGGAAATAATAAGAGATGCTGTTCAGATACCCGAAACAAGGGTACAGGCATTTTCAAAATATGCTCAATGCAGAATATATGGTTAGTTGATAAAGGAGGAAACATATGACTTTTAGTGATATTTTTAAAACAAGCTTTTTGGAAAACGTAACAAGTGTAACCATTCTCGATATGGTAATTGCAATGGTGCTTTCTTTTGCACTTGGACTTTTTATTTTCTATGTGTACAAAAAGACCTACGCAGGTGTAATGTACTCTTCAAACTTCGGTGTAACTCTTGTAGCTCTTACAATGGTTGCCACATTCGTAATACTTGCAGTAACAAGTAACGTAGTTCTTTCTCTTGGTATGGTAGGTGCGTTATCTATCGTCAGATTCCGTACAGCTATCAAAGAGCCTCTTGATATTGCTTTCTTGTTTTGGTCCATAGCAGCAGGTATCGTACTTGCAGCCGGCATGATTCCACTTGCAGTCTTTGGAAGTATTATGATTGGTATTATTATCATGCTTTTTGCCAACAGAAAATCAAGTATCAACCCTTACATAGTTGTTTTAAGATGTGATGGTGCCGAGACAGAGAAAAAAGCAATGGATTACCTCAAGCAACAAACAACAAAGTGCGCCGTAAAAAGCAAAACAGCAAGAAAAGGCGAACTTGAAATCAATCTGGAGATCCGACTTAAAGAAGATAACACCGATTTTATCAACGCTCTTTCAGATATGCCAGGTGTAGAAAGTGCAGTACTTGTAAGCTATAACGGAGATTATATGGGATAAGGAGGACAGGTTATGTCAAGTCACAAAAAAATTGACATCATCTGCATAATTGTTATCTTGTGTGCTGTCATCCTTACAGTTTTGTTTATGAATGGCCAAAAACTTGGTCTCACACTCGTAGTGGATGAGGATGCTGAAGAAACCGCCTCATCAACATATTTTTCATCAAATGATCTTAATGGCAGTTGGGACACTTCCGATGCTACCATTATTACTCTAAATGGGGATACTATAAGCGTATCGGGAAGCGGAGCCTATGTACTGGATGGCAATATCTACATTTCTCAATCCGGATATTATGTAGTAAGCGGTACTCTTACAGATGGAAGTCTGGTAGTGGATGCTGCTCAGTATTCCAAGGTGTGGATAATGCTGGACAACGCAAACATCTATTGCGAGGATGATGCAGCCATTATCGTCGACCAGGCGGATAAAGTCTTCCTCACTTTGGCGGAAGGCAGTGTAAATACTGTAGAGACAGGCAGCGCCTATTCGGATGAAGCCTTAGAGGACAACACCAGTGGGGCAATCTTCTCTCATGATGATCTGACAATCAATGGCAGCGGAAGCCTAACAGTTGTAACCTCATACAAACACGGTATCGTCTCTAAAGATGACCTTGTGATCACAGGAGGTACCATTACTGTAACTGCTCCTTCTGATGGACTCAGAGCAAATGATGCCTTAAAAATCGGTGGTGGTGACATCACTATTTCAGTAGACGATGATGGTGTACATTCAAATGGAAGCTTTTATATATCAGACGGAACACTTTTAATAGAAGATTGTTACGAGGGAATAGAAGCTATCACAATAGATATTGCAGGCGGTGATGTCACTATCTATCCAAGTGACGATGGATTAAATGCCAATGGTGGTTCATCCGATATGTTTGGAATGGGAGGCGGCCGATTTGAAGACTCACATACAGATGAGGAGTCTTCAGCAGATGCAGAGGCATCAAAAGATACGGCGACTTCGGAAGATGAAGAGACTTCAGAAGATGAAGAGACTTATATCAACATCAGCGGTGGTTCTCTCACTATCATAAATGAGACAGGAAACGATGCAGATGGTATTGATTCAAACGGTGATATCTATATTTCCGGAGGAACTGTACTTATCAGTTTGAGCAACAATGGATCAAACAGTGCTATTGATTACGCCAGTGAAAATAATGGGGTATGTATAATTACAGGAGGTACTGTTATTGCAGCCGGCAGCTACGCCATGGCAGAGCAATTTGATTCCGATTCTACCCAGTGCTCTATTTTATACACCTATAGTAGCGGAGCAGAAGCAGGAACCACAATGTCTCTAGAGGATGAAGAAGGCAATACTCTTTTGACATGGGAAGTACCATGCAGCTTCTCTTCTATAAATATGAGTTGCGCAGACATGACAATCGGCGAGACCTATACAATTGTAATCGGTGACAACGAAGAGACCATTACTTTAGAGGAGGTAAGCGCAGCATACGGCGACGCACAAAGCGAAGGCTTTGGCGGAACTATGAATTTTGGCGGCATGTCCCCACGAGGGAATGGACAAATGGAAGCTCCATCAGATATGGAAGAGGGAGAAATACCTACTTTTGACAGTGATAAATCTTCCGGAAATATGCCTTCATTTGATGGTTCTATGGGCCCCGGCGATATGGGCGGTCGTGGTGGCATGGGACAAGGTCCGGGTGGTATGCAAGACCAGCGAGACTTTGACAATGACGATGCTGACGACGATTCTGATGACCAAGATATAGATGACACAGATGATGTGCAATCTTCAGATGAAATGCATTCACCTGAGGATATGCAGGGGTCTGAAGGTATGCAGGGTCCTATGGATATGCAAGAATCTGCAGATGAAGATGAGGAAACAGAGTCTACATCTACTCTCACTGCTCTTACTGACCTGGATCAGGAAGTATGGATCTTACTGGCAGCTTCTGCAGTAGTATTGATTGGTGGTTTAGCATTTGTAATTTTATACAGAAAAAAATAATTATAAAAAATTACAGATTAATTTCCTATTAAATTGAGAGGAGGGAGCGACTAGCTCCCTCCTCTCAATGCGTCTTTTTGAAGATGGTGCTGAGCATAGAAAGGCCTTCCTATCACTTAGTCAAGTTCTGCACCCACTTGTACTTTCTAAATCGAATCATCACCCATGGAATCTTTCCAACTTCATCCAAACAAGTGCACGAATATACAAGAAGCACTGGCCAATGGAACACAAAGGCTCCAAGAAGCGCCAACGGAATAGCTATTCCCCACATACAAACCGCAAGGCTATACATATCAAAAATAGTGTCTCCACCTCCATCTAAAACTCCGTTTATGGTTACAGTGTTTACACATCGCCCTATCATATACACGGCCATGATGCACATCATACCTGTAAGATAATTTCTAGCCTCATCAGTAAGAAGAACCATTTTGACTGTCAACGGTGTCACTGCAAACACCAAGAGCATAGATGCTATTCCTA
>FLNY01005014.1_pt1 | contig 29097 bp, 22 predicted proteins | sample 1140381 | NCBI WGS metagenome assembly FLNY01 (sample SAMEA3878172, study PRJEB12797) | bioreactor metagenome | biome: Moose rumen | place: Sweden | collected 2011-10 | reverse complement strand
CTTCGCGTAACGATTTGCAACTGTGCAAACCAATCTCCGAACTTCGCGTAACGATTTGCAACTGTGCAAACCAATCTCCGAACTTCGCGTAACGATTTGCAACTTTGCAAACCGATTTCCGAACTTCGCGTAACGATTTGCAACTGTGCAAACCGATCTCCGAACTTCGCGTAACGATTTGTTCGTTTCGGAAGACGTAAATCTGTGTAATCTCTAACTTAAAAGTATGCCACACATTCTAATCTAAAAGTGTACCACCAAGCAATGGGAAAAAGAGTGTTTTGTAAGTGAAGTTAGGTGTCGATATTGAAATTATCTGTGACAGGGGACGGGTTCCAGTCACGGTACAAAAAAAATAATTGGGACAGAAATCTGTCCCAATGTCCCAACAGGATTAAGTTTCAAGGTTTCAGAAGAGGCAGGTAAGCACAAAGTCGCTGTTTGTTTCGAAATGCAGCGTTTTCAATCCCTGGCGGGAAACTGTGACATCCATGGTTCCCCGTCGGAGGTTTCCTTCGCGGGAAGTGTAGTTGACGGCCTCGATGGTGGTGAGATGCTGCAAGTCGAAATAGTCTCGTCCCAGGACCTTGTAGAGACTTTCTTTGGCGCTCCAGGCGAGATGCAGTTCGACCTCGTCGCGCAGGAGGGCCAGTTCGCTTTCCTGCAGGAAACGGGAAGTCACACGTTCGACACGACGCCCCAACCGCTCGATGTCGATGCCCACGGGCCGGGAAGCCAAAAGCACTGCGGCCCATCCCTCGGTGTGGGAAATGCTGAGATGCGTCCAAACGGTGTGGACCTCCTTGCCGTCGGACTGTCTGACGGATTCTATTTGCTGGGGTATGGCAGGACTGCCGTCGGCATCGTAGAGCACACGCTGTTCCTCGCCGGTCATGGCCTTGAGCAGACAACGTACGGCCAATATTTCTCGCATACGGGCAGAGTTCTCGCGCAGAGGGGCAATGCGGTCGGCATACATCACGGGGAAATTGAGAAGCGCACGCAACTCAGCGGACGTCTCCTCGATGCGCCACAGTCCCAAAAGCAGGCCGTCGGCAGGAGATTCAATCTTTGCGGTCATCGCCGTGGTATTTGACACGCACGCTCTCGACGTGACGTTTATCGACACTCTGAATCATGAAGTCCAGCCGTTTGAAGTGGATGGTCTCGCCCTGACGCAGAAAGTCCTGTTTGATTTCCATGAGCAGACCGGCCACACTCTCGCAGTTGTCGGTTTTGTCGTCGAAATAATCGCTGTCGAGGTCGGTAGCCTTGTAGAAGTCGCTGAGTGAGGTTTTGCCCTCCACAATCCATTCGTTCTGGCCCACCTTGCGCCATGTCTTCTTGTCCTCGTCGTACTCGTCGTGAATCTCGCCCACGATTTCCTCGAGCACATCTTCCATGGTGATGAGACCGGCTGTCCCGCCGAATTCATCGACCACGATGGCCATGTGGAGACGTTTCTTCCGGAAGTCGTTGAGGAGGTCGTCAATCATTTTGTTTTCGGGCACAAAGTAAGCCTCGCGCACGAGATTCTGCCACTTGAAGTCGTTGCTTCGCTGGAGGTAAGGGAGCAAATCCTTGACGTAGAGGATGCCCTGGATGTGGTCCTCGGTCTCGCGATAGACGGGGATGCGCGAATACTTGGTCTCGTTGACGAGTTGGAGCACCTGCGAGAAGTTGCTTTTCTCCTCGATGGCTGTCATGTCCATGCGCGATGTCATCACATCTTTGACGCTCTTGTCGCCGAAGGTGATGATGCCTTCGAGCATTTTCTTCTCCTCCTTGTTGACTTGGGGCGTGATGCTGAGGGCAGTGCCGAGGTCTTCGGAAGACACCTCCTCGGCACCCACGTGTCCGGCCAGGCGACGGTTGATGCGCCCCATCGAATTGACCAACAAAGCCGTGAACGGGCGCAGCAGACTCTCCAATCCGCTGATGAAGGGAGCCACCCGACGGCAGAATTTGAGGCTGTCATGGCTGGCCAGAATCTTGGGCATAATCTCACCGAAGAGCAACAAGAGGAAGGTCAGCAGAACCGACTGGATGATGAAATCAAGAACGAGCGAAATCCTCACCCATACGCTTTCGAAAAACAGCAAGAAGAGCGTGATGATGGCCACATTGACAAAGTTGTTGCCGATGAGGATACTGGCCATGAGACGGTCGCTGCGGGCCAGGAGATGCCGGATGACGGCATCGTTGGGTTCTTCCTCGTCCTCCAGTTCCTGCAACTCCTGGGGAGACAGCGAGAAGAAAGCCACTTCGGAAGCCGAAATCATCCCGGACACAACGAGCAACAGCACGGCAATAACCAAAGCCACCCATGCAGCCGACGAGGGTGCCTGGGTTATCAATTCTCCGAAATAGGGTAAATCTATAGTCATCTGATGTTAAGTATCTTATGGGTCTGAAGGCTGAGTCTCCAGTCCGGATGTTGCATGAGCCAAGCCACACATTCCTCCGTATTGCGACAGGAACAGGGCTGGACGAAACGCCAGCGGGCTTCTATTGCGTCATACTGCGAGAAATCCTGCCCCAGATAAACCACCTTCAGTTCGTCGGCGCGGCTGAGCACCACACGTCCGCCTTCCTTGGGCGAACAGGTAATCCAGTCGATGCCCTCGGGCAAGGGATGTGTCCCGTTGGTCTCGATGGCCACCCGCCGTCCCTGGCGATGGAGTCCTTGGACCAGCGAAGCCGTCACTTGCAGCGACGGTTCTCCGCCGGTGAGCACCACGTGGCGGGCCCGGTATTCGGCTGTCGCAGAGAGTATCTCCGCCTCGGTCATCTCCTGTCCGTCTTCGTGGCGGGTGTCGCAGAAGCCACACCTCAGGTTGCAGCCCGAGAAACGGATGAAGACCGACGGAGTGCCCGTCCAAAAGCCTTCGCCCTGAAGCGAACAGAATATCTCGTTGACCTTCATTTATTTCTCGTAGATGGCCACATTGTTCATCGTCTCCTGCACCCTCACCTTATAGCTCTGGGGCACTTGGTCGGCCACCCATTTGGCGATGTTCTCGGCTGTGGGGTTGAACGGCAGCACCTCGTTGAGGTTCTGATGGTCGAGCCGTTCTTTGACATTGTGCTTGATGAAGTTGAAATCTATCACCATGCCGTTCTCGTCGAGTTTCTCACTCTTGCACCACACGGTGATGACCCAGTTGTGGCCGTGAAGGACGGAGCATTTGCTCTCATAAGTCAGATGCAGCTGATGGGCTGCACTGATTTCAAACGTCTTTTCGATATAAAACATTTCTTTCGTTTTTGGTTGTTATGGGAGGTTGCGTAACTCCCGGTTAAATCATTCATTTTTTGAGCAGCATCTTCTGGAGCTCGGTTGCCGTCAGTTTGCGGAAGATGCGGCCTCGCCGGCAGACGCTGATGTCGCCTGTCTCTTCGCTCACCACCACGACGCGGGCATCGCATTGTTCGGTCAGTCCGATGGCCGAGCGGTGACGCAGTCCCAGTTCCTTGGGGATGCTGTTGTTGTGGGATACGGGCAAGACGCCTGCAGCCAGTTTGATGCGGTTGCTTTCCACAATCATTGCTCCGTCGTGCAGGGGCGTGTTCTTGTAGAAAATCTGTTCGATGAGGCGAGCATTGACCTTCGCATCGATTTCGTCGCCGGAATTGACAAAGGGACGGAGGTCGTCCTCCCTTCGGAGCACAATCAAAGCCCCTGTCTTCGTTTCGGACATCTCGTTGCAGGCCATCACGATTTCGTCCACCGTCTGGAGATATTCCTTGTGGTCGTCCTGTTCCTTCTGGAAATACTTGAGGAACGAACTCCACTGGCGGCGGGAGCCGAGACGGATGAGGAATTGGCGTATGTCGTTTTGGAAGATAACCACCAGAACGATGAATCCGGCACTGATGATGGCATTGAGAATGGCCCCCAACAGTCTCATCTTGAAGACGTGGGAAACAACAATCCACGCCACCAGAACGGCCACGATGCCCTGGAAGAGCACCGTCGTGCCGCTGGACTTCATCTGTCGGTAGAGATAATAGAGGAGTATCGCTACCAGCAGGATGTCAATTGCGTCTTTGAGTCCGAAATCCCACATGTTGAACAGTTCGGTTTATTTGTTTCTGAAATTGTTGACAATCTTGACAGTTTCCACTGCGGCTTTCACGTCGTGGACACGCAACACCGAGGCTCCCTGCTGCAAAGCCAGCACATGGGTGGCAGTCGTTGCGTTGAGGGCTTCTGCAGGAGAGATGTCCAGAAGGCGCCATATCATGCTCTTGCGTGACACGCCTGCCAAAACGGGAGCACCCAGGGCCGCAATCTCGCCGAGACCCCTGAGCAGCGCCCAGTTTTCCTGCAGCGTCTTGTGGAAGCCGAAGCCCGGATCGAGCCAGACGTCCTCCGCTCCAAGTGCCCTGAGCCTCTCCAGCCTGTCGGACAACCAAAGGGCGGCTTTCCCGGGCGTGTTGCTCCGTCCGTCGGGGTCGTTGTGGGTGAGGACGTAACCGACCTTCCGTCGGGCTACGGCACGATACATCTCCTCGTTGCCGCCCGAGATGTCGTTGATGACGTTCACGCCCCAGTCGCCGACACACCGGCAGGCCACCCCTTCACGGAACGTATCTACGCTCACGACAGCCTCGGGAGCCGTCCGGCGCACCACGCCAAGCGCGAAGTCCAAGCGTCGCATCTCCTCCTCCTCGTCCACGATGTCCGCTCCGGGCCGTGTGCTGCACGCTCCCACGTCGATGATGTCTCCACCCTCGCGGAGTATCTGCTCCACACGTGCTCCGACGGAAGCCTCGTCCGTCACACGCGACCCCTCGTAGAAAGAGTCGGGAGTGACGTTCAGAATGCCCATCACCAGCACTGCTTTTTGGTCGGTTTTCTGCATCCGATATGCGTTGAAAAGTCAATTTTGCAGCACAAAGTTAGCACAAATTCATGAATTTTGCAAACCAAAAGGCATTTTTTTTGCTTTTTATGCAAATTATTTCAGAAAAAAGGCTTATCTTTGTAGCGTAGTTTACAAAACAAATACACTTTTATGGACTTTATAGAATCTTTTTCCGAATTGTCCGGCGGACTCCAGTTTTATTGGATTGTGGCCGTCGTTGCCTCCGTCGTGTTTGTTATCCAGGCCGTCATGACCTTCATCGGATTCGACAGTGACACCGACCTCGACGGAGGCGGTGCCGACTTTGACGCCGACGGTTTCCACATCGTGTCGGTCAAGACACTCACCTGTTTCCTGCTCGGCTTCGGTTGGACGGGCGTGCTCTTCTGGAGCCGCATTTCCTCGGGGCTGGCTCTCGGTTTCATCGCGGGAGCCGTAGGCCTGCTCTTCATGTTGCTCATCGCCCTGCTGCTGCGTCAGGTGATGAAACTCAACAAGGACAATACGTTCACGGCCCGACAGACCATAGGTCTCACTGCCGATGTCTATCTGCGCATCCCGGCACGCCGCTCCGAGACGGGCAAGATTACGGTGTCGCTCAACGGTTCCATTCACGAACTCGAGGCTCTCAACGCCGGCGATGAAATCATCCCCACCGGAGCCAAGGTCCGCATCGTCGATGTGGTGGAAGGCAACACCGTATTGGTCGAGAAATTATAATTCACAAACTCTTTATATCATCTTATTATGGAAGGAATTTCTCTTATCGTCATTGTGGTCATTGTGGCCATCACGCTGCTCTCGGCCCTGTTGAAACGTTACCGCAGGTGTCCGTCGGACAAGATTCTGGTCATCTACGGCAAAACCGGCCGCGGTTCGGCTCGCTGCATCCACGGCGGAGGCGCTTTTGTCTGGCCCGTTGTACAGGACTACGCCTACCTCTCCCTCACCCCCATCTCCATCGAGGCAAATCTCACCAATGCCCTCTCCCGTCAGAACATACGCGTCGATGTTCCCTGCCGTTTCACTGTGGGTATCTCGACCGAAGACGACTCGATGAACAATGCTGCGGAACGTCTTTTGGGACTCACTGCCACCGACATCCAGGACATGGCCCGGGACATTCTCTTCGGACAGTTGCGTCTCGTCATAGCCTCCATGTCCATCGAGGAGCTGAACTCCGACCGCGACAAGTTCCAGGACAATATCAAAAAGAACGTCGAAATCGAACTCAAGAAAATCGGCCTCAAGCTCATCAACGTCAACGTGACGGATATCAAGGACGAATCGGGCTATATCGAAGCGCTCGGCAAAGAAGCTGCCGCCAAAGCCATCAACGAGGCCAAGGTGAGCGTGGCTCGCGAGGAGAAACTCGGCGAGATAGGCAAGGCCGAGGCCGTGCGCGACACCCGCATCCAGACCTCCAAAGCCAACGCCGAGGCCATACAGGGCGAAAACAGCGCCAAGGTGGAAATTGCCAACTCCGATGCCGCACGCCGTGAGAAGGAAGCTGAAGCCCAACGCAAGGCCGTAGCTGCCGAGAAGGTGGCCGAGGCCAAAGCCCTCGAGGAAGCATACGCCGCACAGCAGGAAGCCGAAAACGCCCGCGCCGAGCGCGAGCGTGCATCCCAGAAGGCCAACGTCCTCGTACCTCAGGAAATCGAGAAACAGCGCAAAATCATCGAGGCCGAGGCCGAAGCCGAACAAAAACGTGTCAATGCCAAGGGTGAAGCCGACGCCATCTTCGCCAAGATGGAGGCCGAAGCCAAAGGCTACTTCGAAGTCCTCACCAAACAGGCCCAGGGCTACGACAAGATGATACAGGCTGCCGGCGGTGACGCCACCAAGGCATACACGCTGCTCCTCCTCGAGAAACTGCCCGACCTCGTCAAGACACAGGTCGATGCCATCAAGGGCATCCAAATCGACAAAGTCACCGTTTGGGACAACGGCGCCGGTGCCGGCGACGGCAAGACCTCCACGGCCGGATTCCTCTCGGGTCTCTTCAAGTCGGTTCCTCCGTTGGCGGAACTCTTCGACCAGGCCGGCATGTCGCTTCCCGAATACTTAGCGCGGAAGAAGAGTGAGAACGACGAACTCGCTGCGGGTACCGATTCTGAAGGGTGACCCCCAGATACCCAAACCCGAAGAAACATAATACTGCGTGCGGCCCTTCGTGTAGGGGCCGAACGCATCCTCAAAGATGGCATCGGTAATCCAGCTGATGGGCCACATCTGCCCGTAGTGGGTGTGACCTGAGAACTGGAAATCGATGCCTGCTTTTTGTGCTTCCTCCAGCCGATAAGGCTGATGGTCGAGCAGAATGGTGAAGCGCGACGGGTCGCATTGCAGGGCCAAGGTCTCCAGCGGTGTGCGGGCTTTGTTGGTATCGTCGTCGCGGCCTATGATGTTGATGCCCATCGTTCGGACCGTCTCGTCACGCAGGAGGTTGATGCCTGCATCCTGATAGAACTGCATGGATTTGCCCACTCCGCGCAGGTATTCGTGGTTGCCGAGACAGGCATAAATGGGACAGCCCAATTGGGCGAACATCTGGTCCATCCGCTGTACTGCCACAGCGCGGTGGGAACCGTCGATGATGTCGCCGGCAATGAGCACCATGTCGGGCTTCTCCACATAAATCATGTCGAGCCAACGCTGAAATTCCGCCTTGCGGTTCACGTAGCCCAAGTGCAAATCCGATGCCAACACTATCGTCAGCGGACGTTCCAGCGGTTTGTCGGTCTCCATGGTCAGGGGCACACGTTCCTTATTATAATAATGTATGTTGCCGTAGATGAAAAGCACCGCCATCACGCCCGCCACGGTGAGCGTACCGACCCAGCTGTCGTTGAGGAACGAGGACGGCACCAGCCGAACCAAGCGTCCGATGTCCAACAACAGGAAAATCATCACCGCATAAAGCAGCCAGAATATCCACGAAGCCCCACCCTGATAAATGGTGACTGCCATCGGGAACGGCAGGGCATCGATATTGAGCACAAAGGCGGCAATCAGCATCACCATTCCCAACCCGAAAATCACGGCACAGGCCAGTTTGCCGGCCGGAACCAGCGGCACGATGCGGAAAATATGCCAGCCGACATACACAGCGCCCAGCAGGGGCAGCAACGTAAATGCCAAAATCCAAAGTTTCACAGTCTGTCTTTTTTTTATGCAGAAACCCTAAGGATTCTTCTATTAATCAAGAATTAACAAATCTTCCCTCAACAAAAGGAAAAAAATTCTCAAATTCTCAAATTCTCAAATTCTTGATAAAAATCAGAATTAACAAATCTTCCCTCAAACAGATACATAATGCCTCACGCCCGTTTTTTCCGGGTAACAATGAAGAAGAGGAGTAGGAGGAGAACGGCAGCGCAGAGGGTCCACAGGATGGGGCCGAAGGAGGGGCCGTCGTCATCGCCGGCGAGAGCGGCGAGTTTTTGCGTTTCGCAGTAGTTGAGGGCCAGGCGCACATTCTCGAGAATCGCCGTGCTGGAAAAGGTGGCACCCGAGACGGCATCGACCTTCAACTCGGCGGCCTCGGCCACAGAAAGTCCGTTCCAGGCATCGAACAACCCTGCGGCAGACACTTTACGGATGTAGCCGCGGCTCTCATGATTGTTGAGCAGACGTACCGACTCCACTTTTCCGCGGACAACAGCCACCTCGACGGGAGTCACATCGCGGTAGCCCTTGATGTCGCGTCCCAAGCGGACGGAGTTGACAAAGACGGTGTCGCCCGAGAGACGGTAAATCTCTGTGCTGTCGGGATTGAGCAAAGGCTGTACATCGTGAGGCCGTCCGTGATGGCTGTGGAAACTCGAATCGGGACGTTGGGAAACCTCTTGGGCTTGGAGTGAAGGGAAAATGCAGGCCAACAATGCTGCGGCCGAAAGGAAGAGAATATGATACGATTTCATGACCGTTCAAAAGTGTTCAAAAGTGTTCAAAAAAAATATCAGTGCAACCCGCGGACTTTCTCCCAGGAGAGTTTTTCCGGGTCGTAGGGCTTGCGCTCCTCGTCGGGATGGCCGAGGGCGAGCACACAGAGGGTCTCGGTTCCTTCAGGCAGTGAAAGAATACGGGCACAATTGGCGGAAGCAGGCTGTCCGGCCTCGTCATCGCGCAGACGCATCTGAATCCAAACGCTGCCCAACCCGAGGTCCTGAGCCTGAAGCTGCATGATGACGGCAGCTATGGAGAGGTCTTCAATCCAAGTGTCGGAGTCGGCGGGATTGGCCGTCACGGCAATGGCTGCTGCTGCACCAGCAAGGGGGAGGGCACCCTGCGCTTTGGCCCGGGAGAGAGCTTCGAGGGTGGCTTTGTCTTCGACAACGACGAAACGCCACGGGTTCTTGCGTTTGCCGGCGGGAGACATCAGTCCGGCTTCGAGAATGAGTCTTAACTGGTCGGAGGAAACCGGTTCGCCGGTGAACTTGCGATAGGAACGGCGACGCTGAACAAGTTGATGAAAATCCATTGGAAAAATCTGAGTTGTTTTATATGTTTTGTGTTGAAATGTTGCGGCAAATATAGATAAAATTCGCGAATTGACCAAATTTTTTGGTTAAAAATTGCAATATTGAGGGTTCGGGAGCCGAGATGTCAGAAATTTTCAATATCTTTGCGCGGAATTTTTTAATTAAATATGAGCATGAAACGTACATCTCTGATAGGATTGACAGCACTGATGGCTGTCGCCAACTTGCAGGCTGCCGACAACGACCCTGTGGTAATGACTGTGGCGGGCAAGGACGTAAAAGCCTCCGAGTTTGAATATTTCTACACCAAAAACGACCAGGAAGAACTGGCCGAGAAGAAAACGTTCGACGAATATATCGACCTCTTCATCAACTACAAGCTGAAAGTGGCCGAGGCTGCAGCTCGCGGCGTAGATACCACCAAAGCCTTCCGCGACGAGTTGGCGGGCTACCGCAAACAACTGGTCGAGCCCTACATGAAGGGCGAAGACTGGCACGACACGCTGGTGTTTGAGTTTGTGGAAAGAAACAAATACAAAGTTCACGCCCAGCATATTCTCCTCATGACGGACCGGCAGGCCAACGAAGAACAGGTGGCCCGCAAGAAAGCCCGCATTTACGAGCTCAAGCGGGAGGCCGAAGCGGGAGCCGACTTCGACAGCCTGGCCCGTGCCAACAGCGAAGAACCCGGTGCCGCACAGCGTGCCGGCGACTTGGGATATTTCTCGGCCGGACAGATGGTCTATCCCTTCGAGACGGTGTGCTACACCACTCCCGTCGGTGGATACGGGGTGTGCCGTTCACAATATGGATTCCACTTGGTGAAAGTCATCGACCGCTCGCCCAAGAGCGAGCAGCGTCAGGTGGCCCACATCATGAAAACCTTCCCCCGTCCCCAGACAGCCGACAAGATGTTGCAGACACGCCTTGAGATGGACTCGCTCTACACGCTCCTGCAGCAGGGAGCCGACTTTGCCCAACTGGCAACCGAGAACAGCGACGACCAATACACGGCACGCGACGGAGGTCAGTATCCCTGGCTTGACGACACGGCACGCTTCCCCGAGGAATGGATGCAAGCGGCCTTCTCGCTGAAACAGGAAGGCGACTATTCGAAACCTTTCCGCACGGCCTACGGCTGGCACATCGTGAAACTCAACGGCATACGCAAAGACGCTCCCGTGACCTCACAGATGAGGGACGAACTGCGTCAGCAACTGCCGGCAGACCCCGAACGTGCCAAGGTGGGGAAAGCCATGATGCTGCGCCAGTGGAAGAATGAGAACAACTTCAGAGAGGATGCCAAAATGTTCGACAAAATCTGCAAACTGAGTGCCGACACCACCCTCAGCCGTCAGACCTGGAACGACAAGATGGCCAAGAACAAAAAGCCGCTTTTCACCATCAACGGCGAGAAATATGCAGCCAAGGACCTTGTGGAGCATGTGCCCGCAGGAACAGAGCCCCGCTGGATGGACATCCGCGAACTCGTGGATGCCTGGGAGGATGAAGCCGTCGAGGCTTATCAGGAAGCCCATTTGGCCGAAAAATATCCCGACTTTGCCCACCTCTATCAGGAATACCACGACGGCATCATGCTCTTCGATGTGGCCGGCAAGGAAGTGTGGGACAAAGCGGCCCAGGACAGCGCAGGACTCCACAACTATTTCATGGAGCACCGCAGAAAATACGATTGGGACAAACCCCGTTTCCGAGGAGCCTTCATCGAATGTGCCGACGACTCCGCACTGGTGGCCAAACTCAAGGACCTCTACGAACACAACGACTGGAAGAGAGCCGCCGATCTGGTGCGCCTCGAAGTCCTCACCGACACCCTGCTTACGCCCGACCCCAAACATCCGAAATTCCACATCGTGAACGGACTTTACAGCATCGGCGAGAATCAGACCGTCGATATCCAGCAGTTGGGGCAGCAGCCCGATGTCATACAAGCTCCCCGTCAGGACATGCCCGTCAGAATGACCTACGGCAAAGTGTTGCCCACAGGCCCCGACAGTGAAGACGACGTGAGAGCACTCGTGATAGGCGACTACCAGGCCGAACTCGAAGACAAATGGGTGGCCAGCCTGCGCGAGAAATACTCCTGGACCATCAATCAACCCGAACTTGACAAACTGCGCAAATAAACCCGTCCTGCCGTTGCTCGCTGTGCTCGGCGGTCTGGCTGTTGCTTCCTGCGAGAGTCTCTCCGACAGGAACGTGATGGCCAGAGTAGGAGACCATACGCTCTCAAGAGCCGAGGTGGAGATGCAAATACCGCTCTCCAAAACAGGAGAAGACAGCATCGCCTTTGCACGGGAATTTATCGACAGCTGGGTGGAACGTCAGCTCTTCATGCAACAGGGTCTCAAGAACCTGCCCGACATCGGAGAGTTGGAAGCCCAAGTGAACGACTACCGGATACGGCTCATCTCGCAGGCATACGAGACACAGATTCTCTCGGAAAGAGTGGGCGAGGTGAGCGACAAGGAGTGTGAGATGTTTTGGGAGAAACACCGCCTCGAAATGCCCTCGCCGGTCGCATTGGCCGAAGGTATCACCGTGAAACTTGACATCCGCACTGAGAAGACCCGCGACGTGCGCGGATGGCTCGAAAGCCTGGCCAGGGGAGATACCGAAGTGATGGGCGACCTGGAAGACTTCTGCCGCCAACATGCGACGGTCTATGACAACCAATACGAGAAATGGGTCGCTCTCGACCAACTCACCGGCTACATCCCCGCCGACCTGCGCAAAGGCAAAGATTTCCTGAAACAGGGAGTCTATGAGATGAAGGACAAGGAGGCGGTCTATCTGCTCCTGGTGCGCGACTATGTGAAGGCCGGCAGTTCGCAGCCTTTCGACTATGCCAAGGACAATATCCGCGAGCTGCTCTCCCAGGAACGACGCCAGCAATTCCACAATCACTTGCTGCAGTCCCTGCTCCGGGAAGGCAAAAAGAACGGCAATGTGACGGTCAATTACGAATAGAAGAAACAGTTCAGAACTTAAATGAAACATATATTTTCAGCAATTTTAGGTCTTGCAGCACTGTGGCCCGCCCAACAGGGGACGGCACAGGAAGCCGACAATGTGGTAGATGAAATCATCTGGGTCGTGGGCGACGAAGCCATACTGCGCTCGGAGGTGGAGAACGAACGCAAACGCATGCTCTATCAGGGCGAGAAAATTGACGGCGACCCCTACACCGTCATTCCCGAAGAAATCGCCATCCAGAAACTTTTCCTCAACCAGGCTCAACTCGACTCCATCGATGTGCCCTACGATCAAGTGGACGGTGCTGTAGAGAGCCGTCTCAATATGTTCATCGCACAAGTGGGCTCAAAAGAGAAACTCGAGGAATACATGGACAAGCCCCTGTCGGAAATCCGTCAGGAATGGCGCACGCAGATGAGAAATATGCGTATCGTGCAGCAAATGCGAGCCAAACTCACCGAGGACGTGCAGGCCACGCCCGGCGAAGTGCGCAGCTTCTACGACCGTCTGCCGGCCGACTCGATTCCTTTTGTGCCCACGCAGGTGGAGGTGCAGATTATCACCATGCAGCCCCGCATCGCCCAGAGCACCATCGACAACATCAAGGCACGTCTGCGTGACTACACCCAACGCGTCACCTCCGGCGAGTCGCAGTTCTCCACGCTCGCCATCCTCTACTCCGAAGACCCCGGTTCGGCAGCCAACGGCGGTGAGTTGGGCTTCAACACCCGCAATGCCTATGTGCCCGAATTCGCCACGGTGGCTTTCCAGCTCAAAGATCCCACCAAGGTGTCGCGTATTGTCGAGACGGAATACGGCTACCACATCATCCAGCTCATCGAACGCCGTGGTGACCGTGCCAACTTCCGTCACATCCTCCTCTCGCCCAAACCGACAAACAAAGAGCTGAGGGACACCCGTCTCACGATGGACACCATACGCGCCAAAATCGACTCCAACCTCGTGACTTTCGAACAGGCAGCCCGCGTAGTGTCGGCCGACAAAGCCACCCGCAACTCGGGAGGTCTCATGACCACCACATCGGAAGACGGCAGCAACACCGGACGTATCGCCATGGACCAGCTGCCCGCCGAGGTGGCCCGACAGGTGGCATCGATGAAGGTGGGCGAGATTTCGCAACCGTTCCAGATGAAGGATTCCAAGAAGAACGTCGATCAGATAGCCATCGTCCGCCTCAAGAACCGCATCGAGGGACACAAAGCCAACTTCTCGGACGATTATCAGGTGATACGCGACCTCTACCAGCAACAGCTCACCGAAAAAATCATCGACGACTTCATCCGTCAGAAACAGCGCGAGACTTATGTCCGCATCCGTCCGGGGTGGGACAAAGGCGACTTCAAATATCCGGGTTGGGGCAAATCGACGGTCAAATAAGCGCCCGTCGCCCCCCCCCTTCAGCACTTTCGAGACACAGAGACAGACGTCAATGAAACATACCATATTATATATAATAGGTATCATCGCCCTCCTGTGGATGACGGCCGTCGGAGCGCAGGCCCAGATTTCGACCCAACGAAGCACCGAGCTTCCCGACTCTTCGCCCCGCAAGATTTACCTCATCCATGCGCGCACGCTGACCTTCGACCAACAACGCAACCCCGACCGGCAGGAACTGCACGGCGACGTTGTGTTCCGGCAGGACAGCGCCTACCTCTATTGTGACCGGGCCTATTTCTACAGGACGTCCAATCGCATGGAGGCTTTCGACAATGTCCGGATGGAACAGGGTGACTCTCTCTACCTCTTCTGCGACTCGCTGACCTACGACGGCAACACGATGTTGGCGAGATGTACCGACAGGGTCTATCTCTTCCACAACAATACGATACTCTCGACCGACTATCTGCTCTTCGACCGCGCTTCCAACGAGGCATACTACCCCGAGGGCGGCTACATTGTCGATCCCACCAACCATCTGCTCTCGACGTTGGGATGGTACTATCCCAATCTGAAGCGAGCCATCTTCCAATACGACGTGCAGCTCCGCAACTACGAATATCCGGCAGACACAACAGCCGCCGAAAGCGGCCATCCGAACAACGGACTCCTCGCCCACAATCAGCAAGATTCCACAAAATTCTTGAAGCTCGCTCACCTCCGCCAATGGAAGTTCCCCTCGATGCGCGACTCCCTGCTGGCCATGCGCCGTCCGCCCCACATGGCGGATTATCCCGACGATAGGCGGAACCATCCGCGCCTGTGGCTCTACAGCGACACGCTGAGCTACGATTTCGGAGCCGACAGGGCGCAGGTTTTGGGACCTTCGCGCATCCTCAACGACAGCGCGGTCGTCCACACCACCCGTGGTGTCTATAACACCAAGTCGGGCGAAGCCACCCTCTACCGCCGCTCGGACATCACATCGCGAGGCCGTTATGCCATCGGCGACAAGTTGACCTACAACATGCAGTCCGGCTTAGGTGAAGGTTGGGGCAACGTCATCATGATAGATTCTATCTCGAAGGGACAACTGTCGGGCGACCACGTTCTCTACTCCGATTTCCCGCGCAAAGCCACCGTCACAGACCGCGCTCTGGCCATGGAATATTCGTCGGGCGACACGCTGTGGCTGCATGCCGACACGCTGCGCACCTTTCAGGAACTGCATCCCGTGATGGGAAAAGATTCCCTCGGAAACCTGACCGACGATACGCTGCGGGTTGACACCGTCAACTACATGACAGCCCATTTCAACGTGCGCTATTTCCGCCGGGATCTGCAGGGCATCTGCGACTCGCTCAACTACAACGCCTTCGACTCGCTGGCCACATTCGTGGGCAATCCCGTGATGTGGAACGGCCTCTATCAAATCACCGGCGACAGCATTATAGCCAATGTTGACAAAAAGGGCATCCATACCGTGTGGATTCACGACAATGCGTTCCTCGTGCAGCAACACGACACCATCCACTACGACCAAATCTCGGGACAGAAACTCATCTGTTATTTCGATTCCTCGAAGGTGAGGCAGATGGACATCTCCGGCTCGGTACAGACCATTTTCTACCCCGAGGAGAAAGACCGTACGCTCATCGGTCTCAACCAGGTGATAGGCACCTACCTCACCATCTGGTTCAAGAACCAGAAGATGGACCACCTCGCCATTTGGCCGGAACCTGTAGGGTCGCTCACTCCGCTCCTGTTGGTGGAAAAATCGCAACTCTATCTCGACAAATTCCGCTGGATGGACTACCTGCGACCCACCGACCCGGACGATGTTTTCCGCGATGTGCGCATGAAGGAAACCGACAAACAGGAAGTGGTCAAACTCTTCGACGAAAACGAACTTAACGGCTACGAATAACGAACAAGGATGAATACGATTTTTACGACACGGAAACCCCGCCGTTTCCAGCACATCCCCCTCAAAGACCCTCGCAAGGAGGCTCTGGAGGCTCGGATTCGCAAGATACAGCGGGAGATGGGAAAACTCCCCGAAGAAGAGTTCAATCCCGAGGACAGTCTGCGGGGACGTTTCTTCAACGCCACCACTCACCTGCGTCGCCGCCGTGAGGAAGACGGAGACGACATCCATGCCAAGTCCAACCGCATGGTCAAACTCGGCGTGTGGCTCATCGTGCTCGTCGTACTTTTGATTTGGATTTTCAATACGCTCTGATGGATATCATTCATTTGCTCCCCGACTCCGTGGCCAACCAAATAGCGGCCGGCGAGGTGGTTCAGCGACCCGCTTCGGTCATCAAGGAACTCCTCGAGAATGCTGTCGATGCCGGAGCCACCGACGTACAGATTTTCCTCCGGGAGGCGGGGCGCGACCTCATTCAGGTCATCGACAACGGCAAAGGAATGTCGCCCACCGATGCCCGCATGGCTTTCGAACGCCATGCCACCTCCAAGATTCAGGAAGCCAAAGACCTCTTCGACCTCCACACCATGGGATTCCGCGGTGAAGCCTTGGCCTCCATCGCCGCTGTGGCCGAAGTGGAACTCCACACACGCCGCAAGGATGACGAGACGGGTGTTTGTATCGAAATCGAGGGCTCCAGATTCACACGTCAGGAAACCATCACCTGTCCCGTGGGTGCCAATTTCATGGTACGCAACCTATTTTATAATGTACCCGCGCGTAGAAAATTCCTCAAGTCGAACGCAACCGAATATTCCAACATCCTCACCGAACTCCAGCATGTGGCGCTGGCCAATCCGCAGACAGGGTTCAGCCTCACCCACAACGATGTGCTTCAGTTCCAGTGGCAGGCCGGCAACTTCCGGCAGCGCATCACCCAGATATTTGCCCGCAAAGTGGGGGAATCGCTTTTGCCTGTGGAACTCGACAACGAACTGCTTTCCATCTCCGGATTTGTGTGTACCCCCGAGACCGCCCGCAAGAAAGGTGCCCTACAGTACCTTTTCGTCAACGACCGCTACATGCGCCATCCCTACTTCCACAAGGCGGTGGCGTCGTGTTACGAAGGACTGATTCCCAACGATGCACAACCCAACTACTTCCTCTGTCTGAAGGTGGATCCCTCGACCATAGACGTCAATATCCATCCCACCAAAACGGAGATAAAATTTGAAAACGAACCTGCCCGTTGGCACATTCTGATGGCCACGGTCAAGGAGGCTCTCGGACGTTTCAACGCCGTTCCGAGCATCGATTTCGATGTGGACGACATGCCCGAAATTCCGGCCACGGGCATGACCTTCCCGTCGCGGATGGGAGAAGGAGAGACGCCCGTCTCCGAGTTCCCCGCAGAGCCCAAGCCGCAATTCGACCGGAGTTACGACCCCTTCCGTGCCACAACGCCCGTACGCGGGTGGGAGAACCTTTACGATGACTTCCGCAAAGACGGCACGAAGGAGAAGACGGTGGTGATACCCGCCGGTCTGCCACAGACGCAGGACACTCCGTTCGACGACGGCGAACCCCGCTTTATCGAGTCACGCATCTCCGAGCCGGACGACCATCCCGTGCTGCCGCTGGCAATGGCTGACGAGGACGGGACTGCCGACCGCATGGTTTGTCTCCAGACACTCAACCGCTACATCGTCACTTCGCTGCCTCAGGGTTTGCTGGTGGTCGATCAGCGGAAGGCCTCCATTTGCATTCTTTTCGAACAATACATCGCCCAGATAGCCCATCGCCAAGGATATTCCCAACAGGAACTCTTCCCCGAAATCGTACAGATTCCGCTCTCCGAGATTCCCTTCCTCGAACAAATCATGCCCGAGCTCTCCTATCTCGGTTTCCAACTCGACAGCCTGGGAGGCGGCAGCTACGCCATCAACGGACGTCCGGCTTCGCTCGAAGGCAACGTTGCCCTGCGTCCCCTGCTGTTCCAGATGATAGAGGCGGCCCGGGAGGAAACATCCGATGTGAGCTTCACGCTCGACAAACGTCTGGCTTTGCGTCTGGCTCAGGCTCAGGCCGTTCCGTCGGGCAAACCGATGACTGCCGAAGCACAACACCGTTTGCTGAAAGCGTTCCTGTCTTTGCCCCAACCGGCCGTCACGCCCGACGGACATCCCGCAGCGGTCTTCCTGGACAATGCCAAATTGGACAATTTGATGAAATAATCCCCTGTTTTTGAAGTAATTTTCACTTTAACTACCGCTTATGAAATATGCCATTTGTCTTCAACCCTACATTCCGATGAGGACTGAGACAAAAGAACAATCGGAAATGATATCCCAGCTGATTTTCGGCGACACGTTCCGTATCCTGAAAGAACAGCCGCGATGGTACTATGTGATTCGCGACTACGACGGCTACGAAGGGTGGATTGACTGGAAAACGGCTACCTTGATTGACGAAGAGAAATACAACTTGTACTTCAGAGCCTCCGAATCGGCTCCCCTCCTTCGCCAGCCCTACAATCTTGTGACTGTCACCGAAAACGGATTTCCCGGCCAAATTCATCTGTCGTGGGGAAGCCGTATCTTCGGACTCGACGACATGGGGGTATGGTTCAAGATGGAACATCTGCGCTTCGAAATCTCTCCTACCGCTTATATCCAGCCCGTCAACATCAACTCCATGTCGCGTAAGGCATGCACCAAATACCTGCTGCAGCAGGCCCGTCTGTTGCTCAATGTGCCCTACCTTTGGGGCGGTCTCTCGGCCTTCGGCCTCGACTGTTCCGGCTTCATCCAGACGCTGTTCCGCTTTGTGGGCATCGTCCTCCCTCGCGACGCGTCCAAGCAATGTGAACTCGGCGAAGAAGTCGCATACGAAAATCGTGACGAGTGCGACCTGGCCTTTTTCGGCCTTGACGGGAAAGTGACCCACGTGGGCCTTGTGTCCGACAAGGGAGGCATCCTCCACGTGTCGGGACAGCTCCACATCGACGAACTGCGCAAAGAGGGCATTTATTCTGCACGCCGGGACGAAATAACCCATCGGCTTGTCAAAATCAAACGTTTATTTTAATGGACAAACACCTCCTCCGCTCCCTCTACGAGCTCTATCTCAAACATCCTGTGGTGACCACCGACTCGCGCCGTTGCGAAGCCGGAAGCCTCTTCTTTGCGCTCAGGGGCGAACGGTTCGACGGAAATCGGTATGCTGCCGAAACGCTTCGTAAAGGATGCGCCTTGGCTGTGGTCGATGACCCGAATGTGGTCGATGCCGAACCCTTCGACCAGAGCGACGACCTCACGGCCTTCGGTCGGCACGGACAGTATTTCCTGGTCGATGATACGCTCTCGGCCCTCCAACAACTGGCCGAATACCATCGACAGCAATTTGCCTTCTGGCAGCGTCCCGTCGCCGTCATCGGCATTACGGGCACCAACGGCAAAACCACCACCAAGGAACTGATGCGCGAGGTGCTCGCCCAACAATACAACGTGCTCGCCACCGAAGGCAACCTCAACAACCAAATCGGCGTGCCGCTCACGTTGCTCAAGGTGCGCCCCGTCCACGAGATAGCCATCATCGAAATGGGAGCCAACCATCCCGACGACATCGCCCAACTCTGTGCCATCGTGCATCCCGACTACGGCCTGATTACCAATGTGGGCAAAGCCCATCTTCTGGGCTTCGGTTCGCTCGAAGGCGTCGTAAAAGCCAAAACCAAACTCTACGACTCGCTTCGCAGGGACAACGGAGTGGTTTTCCTCGATTGCGGAAATCAGCTGCTTGTGCCCCACACCCAGAGGCTCCAACTTGTCACCTATTGTCTCGACAAGAACCGCGACCATGCCCTCTTCTCGTCCGAACCGAAGGTGACGGGACGTGTCGCCGACGATTCGCCGGTACTGCATGCCATCCTGACCATAGACAATACCGAGGTGGACATCCAAACCCGTCTCATCGGCACCTACAACCTCATCAACATTACGGCGGCGGCTGCCGTAGGTCACCACTTCGGCATCACGCGCCGGCAAATCAAAGCCGCCATCGAAGGCTACGAACCCTCCAACATGCGTTCCCAACTGGTTGACAAGGGACACGGACGCTTCCTCATCCTCGATGCCTACAACGCCAATCCGACCTCCATGATGGCCGCTCTGGAGAGTTTTTCGCTCAATCCGGCACCCCACAAGTGTCTGATTCTCGGAGCCATGGGCGAACTCGGCGAGGAATCGGCCGCCGAACATCTCAACATCCTGCGCTATCTCGCCGGAAAAGCCGGGTTCGGCAACGTGCTCCTTGTGGGCAAAAACTTCGAGGATGCGTTTGCGTCTCTCTCCGACGACGAGTTGCTCGCGTGGGGACAGCACACCACCGTGCGCTGTTATGCCGATGTCGAAGCGCTCAAAGAGGACCGTGAGACTTTGCTTCGCCTGCCGGGCACGATTCTCATCAAGGGCTCCAATGCCCAAAAACTCTGGTTATTGAACGACGTCCTGTGAAACTTTGGCTCATACGTCACGGAGAGACCGACTGGAATCATGCCAAACGGTTCCAGGGACAGGCCGACGTGCCGCTCAATGACTTCGGTCGTGAGCTGGCACAGGTGACGCGTGAGGGGATGCCATCTGTCGTTTGGGACCGCGTCTTCGCCTCTCCCCTCTCTCGTGCTTTCGAGACGGCAGAGATTCTGCTGCGCGGACTCTACCCCATCGACAGGATAGAACGCGACGACCGCCTCAAGGAGTTCAACTTCGGACCTCACGAAGGTGCCAACATCGCAGCCGCAGCCTCCGACCCTTCCCATCCGCTCTACGTCTGTCTGCATCATCCGGGTGACTATCATCCCACCGACGGAGCCGAGAGTTTTCAGGCGATGGCGGCTCGTGCCGAATCATTCCTCTCCGAGAAGATTCTTCCCCTCGAAGCCTCATGCGGCAATGTGCTTGTGGTGGCCCACGGAGCCCTGATTCGCTCGCTGGTGATTGCAGCCCGCATCCCCGACCACTCCATTGCCAATTTCTGGGGAGCGCCCTACTACAATTGCTGCGTCTCGAGACTCGACCTCACGGCACAAAAGTTCTCGCTCGATTTCGAGGCTCGCATCTATTACAATCCGGAACACGCCACCCGTTCCTGGACTCCGCAGAACCGCTGAAAGAGGCCGCACAGAGTCTGCGGAAACGTTCCGAACCTTTCGCAAGTGTCAAATCTTGCCCGAGACTCGGGCAACCCATTGACAGTTTTTCACAGCAACCGTTTTCAAAACCTTCTTTTCAAAATCATATCCACAAGTTATGTTCCGTCATCTGAAATTTCTCCCGGCTTTCTGTCTTTTGACAAGCCTGTCTGCCCTCTCGCTGTCTGCTCTGCGGGCAGCAGAACCTGTAGATTCCCTTACCCTCTGGTACGACCGTCCCGCCCGATATTGGGTGGAAGCGCTGCCTGTCGGCAACGGGCGACTGGGCGCCATGACCTTCGGCGGTCTCACCGAAGACACCCTCCAGTTGAACGAAGACACCTTCTGGAGCGGTTCGCCCTACAACAACATCAATCCGAGGGCCAAGGAGCGCCTGGCAGAAATACGGGCAGCGTTGGATTGCGGAGAGTGGGACAAAGCCCAGTTTTTGGCGATGCACAACATCACAGCCAATAAGGACGAAACGGGGCACGGAATGCGTTACGAATCGCTGGGCAACCTCATCTTCTCGTTCCCCGAATCGCATGCCGCAGCCACCGACTACTGCCGCAAACTCTCGCTCAACGAGGCAGAGGCCGTGACCGCCTATACCGCCGATGGAGTGAGCTATCGGCGCGAGGTCTTTGCCTCCTACGCCGACTCGTTCATTGTGGTGCGTCTCTCGGCCTCCCGACCCGGGAGTCTCTCCTTTGGCCTCCGTTTTGCTTCGCCCGAGAAGAATATCGATGCCTCGGCCCGAGTGCGCAAGGACAAAAAGAACGGCTCCGTGCTGATGACGGTAACCTCCCGCCCGCGTGAGGCCGAGATGGAAAATGTGCCCAACCGTCTGACCGCCAAAACACTCATCCGCGTGGTTCCCGACGGCGGAACGCTCTCTGTCGCCGACGATGGACTCCGCGTGGAAGGCAGTTCCGAAGTGTTGCTCTTCATCGCCGCCCGCACCAATTTCGTGCGTTATGACGACATCGGTGGCAATGCCGAACGGCGCGCCCTGAAGGACCTTGAAGGCATGTCGGCAGACTTCGCCCTCCTGCGCATGCGCCACCTCAAGAACTACCGTTCTCAGTTCGACCGCGTGAAACTTTCCCTGGGACACAATCCCGTCCAGGAAGCCAAGCCCACCGATGTGCGCATCCGCGAGTTTTCCACGTTCTACAACGAAGAGGGACTTCCCGTCGGCAACGGAGGCGACCCCGGCCTCGTGGCCATGTACTTCCAGTTCGGACGTTATCTGCTGATGTCGTCATCCCAACCCGGCACCCAGCCCGCCAACCTTCAGGGCATCTGGAACCCCGATCAGGGAGCCTATCCGGCATGGGATTCCAAATACACGACCAACATCAATGTGGAGATGAATTATTGGCCCGCAGAAGTGACCCAGCTCCCGGAGTGCCACGAACCTTTCCTCCGGATGGTGGAAGACGTGAGCCGCACAGGACGTCGCTCTGCGCGTGAGATGTACGGCGCACGGGGCTGGACACTCCACCACAATACGGACCTGTGGCGTTCGACGGGGTCTGTCGATTATGCGTCGTGCTCCGTGTGGCCCACGTGTAATGCGTGGTTCTGTTCCCACCTGATGGAGCACTGGCTCTTCACGGGTGACAGGGAATTTCTGGCACGTGCCTATCCTGTCATGAAGGAAGCTTCCCGATTCTATCAGGACTTCCTCATCCGCGACTCCCGCACAGGTTATCTGGTGGCTTCGCCTTCCACTTCGCCCGAAAACAATCCCGGACTGCGCGACTACAGCTATCACGACTCCATCTTCAACAAGCAACAGAATGCGGCCGTTTTCCAGGGCGTGGCGATGGACAACCAGATGATTTACGACCTCCTGAAGAATACGGCCGAGGTTGCGAGAATCCTTGGCCGGGACGGTGACTTTGCCGATTCCCTCGATGTCCTCAAGGCCCAGTTGCCTCCCATGATGACGGGACGATACGGCCAACTGCAGGAATGGCTCGAGGACTGGGATGCAGAATACACGGGACATCGTCACGTTTCCCACCTTTGGGGCGCATTCCCGGGACGACAGATGTCGCTCAGCCGCCATCCCGAAATAGCGGCTGCCGTCAAGAAATCGCTCCTCGGACGAGGCGATGCCTCCCGAGGATGGAGCATGGGATGGAAAGTCTGTCTCTGGGCCCGTCTGTTGGAGGGCAATCACGCCTTCCTCCTCATCCGCAACCAACTGAAACTCAAAGCCCCGACAGTCACCATCAAAGACCCCGACGGCGGTACATACGCCAATGGTTTCGATGCCCATCCGCCCTTCCAGATTGACGGCAACTTCGGCTGTACCGCAGGCATTGCCGAACTCCTCGTGCAGAGTCACGACGGATGTGTCGATCTCCTGCCCGCCCTGCCCGACGCTCTTCCCTCGGGCCGCGTCTCGGGACTCCTCACCCGAGGCGGCTTCGAGATTGTCGATATGACGTGGAGCGACGGTGCCCTGCGGAAGGTGAGCATCCGCAGTCGTCTGGGCGGCACACTGCGCCTCCGTTCGCAGACGGCCCTCCGGCGCAACGGAGTTCTCCTCAAGACGGTCGATGCCGCCTCTCCCTGCGACAATCCTTTGCTGCAGCCCTACGAAATTCTCACCCCCGTGGTACGCGACTCTTCACGTCTGCTTCCCATGCCGGACCGTCGGAATGCCCGTGTTTACGACATCGCCACCCGCGCCGGCGAAATCATCACGCTCGAAGGCGTGACCTCCCTTTCCGTGGCCGGACGTTACCTCCTCGAGAACGGCAAACCTTTCTTCTGGCAGGGCAACACCGCCTGGCTCATCCAGCGTCTCGATTCGATGGAATGTGAGACCTACTGCGCCAAACTTCAGGAGGAAGGCTACAATGTCATCCAGATTCAGGTGCTCAACGGCATTTCGCCCGATTTCCGCACCCACGACTGGAACCACCTCGACCAAATCGTACGCATCGCAGCCCGTCACCACATCTATGCGGCTCTCGTGCCCATTTGGGGCGGACTGGTCAAGGCCGGTCGCCTTTCCGTGGACGATGCACAAGAGTATGGCGAGATGCTCTCCCGCCGATACGGCTCCCAATGGAACATTGTATGGATGGTGGGCGGCGATGTGCCGGGAAGCGTGAGCCCCGAGGTGTGGACGGCATTGGCCGAAGCCCTGGATGCCAACGACGACCTCCATCTCATCACCTACCATCCGCGCGGACGTACCCTCTCGGCCACCTGGTGGAACGATGCCCCCTGGCTCGATTTCCACGCTTTTCAGAGCGGACACCGCCGCTACGGCCAGTCGCGCGACGGCAAGGTGAGCGACGGCGAGTTCCTCTCGCCCGACGAATATGAGGACAACTGGCACTATGTAGAGAAAAGCTACGCCCTCAACGACAAACCTGTGGTCGATGCCGAGCCGTCCTACGAACACATCCCGCAGGGACTCCACGACCCGAAAGAACCCCTCTGGGAAGCCCCCGAGGTGAGACGTTATGCGTGGTGGTCGGTGCTGAGCGGCGCTTTCGGCCACACCTACGGCCACAATGCCCAGATGTCGTTCCATGACCCCACGCGCAGTTCCGGCGAAGGACCCTACGGCTGCAGACAGAGCTGGCAGAGCTCGCTCTCCGACGGCGGCTTCCTCCAGATGCATTGGCTCCGCGACCTCTTCCTCGACCTCGTCAATATGGGCAATCTCGCCTCGGTGCGTCCCGACCAAAGCCTCATCACCGATGCCGGCGACCACCATCGTTACATCCCCGTGCTGCGCGCCTCCAATTTCCTCGTGGCCTACAACTGGACCTCGCGGCCTTTCACCCTCGACCTCCGGCGTCTTGCCCTGCGACAGGGAACCGCCCTCTCGGCCTACTGGTATTCTCCCTCCACCGGCGAGACGGTTTCCGTCCCCGACGTGAAAGCCGAGACAACGGAATTCCGCCCCCTGCAACCCGAGGCGGAAGGCAACGACTGCGTGCTCGTCATCCGCTGGTAAAATTTCTTCCGTTTATTCTCCCTTAGAGGGCGAAAATGTAATCCGTCCAAATCATTTTCGCCCTTTTTGGCTTATATTTTGACATTTTTTGTTCTTTTTCCCTTGGGAATCACCAATTTTCTCAAAAAAAAACTTATCTTTGCAGCACGATGTGTATGATTCATTTACGTATCCACAATTATCGAAATTTTTTTAGCAACATAATATTTTAGGTTATGAAACTTTTGAATTCCGTTCGTCTCGTAACTTTGGCTTCGGCTGCCGTACTCGTAGGTTGCCAGGATACCGATTACGATTTTGAGAAAAATTACATTTCTGAGGACGCAAAGGCATTCATCGAAGCCTTTGAGGATCGTTATGGTTACATCGATCCCACTCACACGTTCAACGATGCTTACTACGGATCTGTCGAAGTGACCACCGACGAAAGCGCAGTAGTCACCGTTTCCGCCTTCATCGACTCCCAAACAGAAGCCACCATTTTGGCTCAGGCCGTAGTGAAGGGCACCCAGACCATCGAATATGACTACCCCAACGGTACAGCCCGCGTCTTTGTGATTGCCAAGTGCAACGGTGAGACCAATGGCGAGGTCATGGCTCCCGGCAAAGGCAATAAGGTTTCTTTCTCGTTCGCTGGAACCCGTGCCGAGTTCAGCACGACACCAGACGTTCAGACCACGGCCACACTCGTCAAGACCGTGGACGGTTTTTACACTACGACGGATGGCAAAAACTTCACACAAAACACCACAAATAATCCAACCAGTGAAGAAATCCTTTTCGACATCACAGAATGGACCGGCAGGTTCTATTTGACCTCTACGCCTGGCGAAGTGAGTGGCGACTATGCCAAGTCGTCCATTTCGTCGAAAACCTTGAGCACCCTCGCTGAGTTTTGGGAAGAAATGGAGGATAAGGACTTTATAAAGCAAGCAGCATCCAATATTTCTTTTCAAGTGACTGCCGATGGTCCTATCTCACTGACTGGCGTATCTGCAACCACCGCTTCGCACAATGCCATCGGCTACTTTTTCACTGATGCAAACAACAACAACCTCAATGGTTTCAAGAAGGCTGACAAGTTTATCTTGATACCCGATTCGAAGGAGGAGAGCATTAAAGGCAATAAATATTACTTGACCTATTATCCCAACAAGAACAGCGATGGCATCCCCACGGACGGTACACATATCATCCCCAAGGGAAAAATCGTGCATTTCTTCTTGATTCGCACAGAATCAAATTATGGATCTGGCTCTACCGATTACCTTCATGGTAACATGATGTGGAGTTCGGAGCCTGAGATTACAAAACTTACAGCAGATTACTACAATTCCTACAAGTCCTACGGCTTCATGACCGGCGACATTGCAGACTTGGCCACGACTGCAAGTTATACTTATAATGGATTCATGTGTTTGTCCTTCGAGGACTGGCCGAATGGTGCCGAAAGTGACTGGAACGACTGCGTCTTCACCCTCGACGGCAATATCACCAACGGCGAAGAAACCAAGACCAAGAAGATGAATACTTTCACAGTCGCTGTCGAGGACCTCGGTGTAGCCGACGATACGGACTATAACGATGTAGTGTTCACCGTTTCCCAATCCTACGAAACCGTTGAAGAGGAAAACGAGAAGGGCGAAACAACTACTACGGTAAAATACGACTATCCCAAACTCACCTTCCTCTGCGCCGGCGGTACGCTGCCCTTGTGTATATATTATAAAGACGGCGATAAGAAAGTAGTAATTGTTGACGAGATTCACAAAGCTTTTGGCTGTAATAATACAGAGTATATGATTAACACGGGTGGAGACGGTGCCAGCACAACGGGCACCATCGTTGAGAAGAATACTTTCACCAAGGAGCTGGAAGTAGAGTCTTTCCTGACAGAACCCCTCAAGATGTCCAAACATGCCTCCAATTTCTATATCGAAATCACAAAGAAGGACGGCACCAAGCTGCATGTAAATGCCAACAGCAACGATACGGATAAGGAAAACAACTCCAATTATCCGTTCGTATTGGTTATCCCCACCGACTCATGGGAATTCCCCAAAGAGCGTCAAAACATCGACCTCGTTTACAACGGTTTCAAGGATTGGGTAAACAGTCAGTACCGCGGTTATTTCTGGTACGATTCTAACGCAAGAGAGGTTCAAAATGCCGAATCTGCGTTGTCGGACGGCGCATCCTCCACGTTGAGTGTTGAGACAACATCGACTTCGACCTCCGATTTGAAGTATGGTGACAACGACCTTGCCACCACGGTTGAACTTGACCAAACTTACAAGTTCGAGGACTGGAATTTCCTCCGTCAGACTGACAATCTGTCCTATAAGATGCTCGCTACCATCAATCCCAAGACCGACCTCGATATCGAGACCATTTGGGGTTCGCAAGATTATGGCACAGTGACGATTCACGCCCACAACGGCAAAACGATATCCTACGGCTCAATCGAGAAGGAAGCGAATAAGGTGACATTTAAAAACGTCCCCGCGCGAGATCTCGCTGAGGGCTTCACGATTCATAACACCAACTCCGAAATTCGCCTCCAGTCGATGACTATCAAGTGCTATAAGTCAGCGGAGAAGTACAACCTCACAATCGACGGCGGTACCTATACCTACTATCCGTTGCCCGAGAATATCACCTACAATAGTAACCAGAATCTTGGTTACAAGGTACTCTATACGCTTGGTGATGGTGTTGCCAATATCAACGTCGCTGCCCACTTTACAGGTAATATGTATGGCGTAATTATAACCGATCTCGAAGGAAATCTGGTTAAGTCAATGGAAAGCACGAATAATGATTATACGGAGTGGTCTCTTACTTTGCCTGTCAGTGATAATATAACCGGTGGTTTCTATATCACCAGCACCAACTCTTTTACGACCGATACATTGAGCACCATAGATATTACTCCTATGGAAGAAGTAATTGAAGGTGTCGTATGTGGTACGCTCGCTCTTAATCAGACATACACTTACAGCGACAATCTTGTTCCAATTTCATCGACAGGGTATGGACAGTATTACAAATTCAACTATGAACTGCCCGAGGGTGCTGTATCTATGAAGGTAGAAATTGAATGGACGAATAAACCGGGGCAGACTCAGATTTTGGATATGAACGGAACCTCAGTTTATTACATAACACCGGAAAGCAATGTAGTAGTGTGTGAGAATGTTAATATCTCAAATATTGCAAATGCTTTCTACATTACAAGTTATCAGCCGATTACAGATAATGCTCTGAAGTCTGTCAAGATTACTGTAAATGGCAGTAACGGCAACAACTCAGGTAGCGGCGACAACACTCTGATAATTGGAGACAATACATTGGAAACTCCAGCCTATTCTGAAAATAGTTATGGTGAATATTATTATGATTATCAATTTAAATTGCCCACGAACGCAACCAAAATTACGATAAAGTCTGTATGGTCAGGGAAAGTTATAGAAGAATATGAATATTATAACGTAGAAAAGGAGGTCTCCATTACCAATCAATATGGACTCCTTAACAAGCAATCAAGTTATTCGGGTGATGACAATATTGGTTATACTTATTATGTTACATCTGAACGAATTTCAGATATTAACAGTTATGGTGGATTCAGGTTAACACATTATGATAAAACTGGCAACATTCATTTGTTAGAAAAGATTGTAGTAACCGTCGAATCAAAAGAATAAAATTCCTCACCACCCGGCTCCCAGCCGGGTGGTTTTCATTTCGACTATTAAAAGTTTGACATGGGAGACATAACCAAACAAGGAGCATGGGAGTGGCAAGAAGAGGGTACCTCCTGGAAAGGCGTGGGCATCTATCACATCACCCTTACCATCCCCTCGCGCGCCCCGCTGCTCGGGACATTGGAGATTCCGGAGAAGGACCCGAAGCGGGCGGTGGTCCAGCGTTCGGAGCTGGGCTTCGCTCTGCTGGATTATCTACACCGTCTCCCCTCCATCGTACCCGAAATCAAAGTCCTGCAGTACAGCCTGATGCCCGACCATCTGCATTGCGTCTGGTATGTCATGCGTCCGATGGAGAAGAGCATCCGCTACGTCGCCCAGGGCTTCTGGCGCGGGGCGAAAAAGGCGGGCAGAGCCTACAGCTGGCTGCACAGCGGAGATCCTTGCCGCTACAGCGGAATCCAGAGCACGGCAGCCGCCCCTGCCGACTCTCCCCGCCTCCACGGCTCTCCCCGCCTCCAA
>FLNY01004078.1_pt1 | contig 29115 bp, 24 predicted proteins | sample 1140381 | NCBI WGS metagenome assembly FLNY01 (sample SAMEA3878172, study PRJEB12797) | bioreactor metagenome | biome: Moose rumen | place: Sweden | collected 2011-10 | reverse complement strand
AGACATAGTTTCTCATGCTTTTAGACTCACGCCTGGATATCCACAACTCGGCGAAACTGAAGAAGTCAATAGTATGAGCCTGCTGCTTAGATACTATCTTGGACGCAATCTTCGATGCATCCACGCTGTCATTGTAGTGGTACTCTGGGCCGAGAGAGGTCATCTTGGCCACCAGTTCCATCTTCAATTTCTCCACAATCTGCGCCTTCTCGAAGTTTTTAATCTTTTTGGTTTTGGAGAAATCTCGTTCTCGTCAACCTTGACTCCAGTAGCGATGCGCTTTACCGTCTTCTTGTCTCTCACTAGCAGATAAACTGCTCTCTGTTTTTTGGAACTTACCTTTCCAAACTCAGTTGTAATTGTTGCCATAATGCTAAAATTTAATTATACATTATGGGTGCTTCCATCTGGTATCTTTGACTCACAGGAGTTTGGAGAGGGTGCCCGGTGGGACTCGAACCCACGACATTCAGAACCACAATCTGACGCTCTAACCAACTGAACTACGGGCACCATGTGCGAGAACGCTACATCACCTTCCGATTTTGCGGGTGCAAAGATACGGGAAATATTTGACATCGCCAAATAATTCCCGTACTTTTTTCCGAAAAACTTTATTTTGCAGGCTGTGCAGGGGCTGCGGGAGCATCCACGGGTCCTGCAGGAGCATCAGCGGCTGCAGGAGCGACAGGTGCATCAGGCGTAGCGGCAGCCTTCTGCTGACTTGCTCCGAAGCCTGGCAGGTTGTTAGGATTCGTGGCAGGTGTCTGGTAGTTCTCCATCACAGAACTTTCTGTTGAAGCCTGTGGAGCCACATAGGCACAGGCAACACTGATGACAACCATCGCTGCAGCAAGACCCCATGTCATCTTCTCGATGAAGTCGGTGGTCTTGCGCACACCACCAATCTGATTATAACCTGAGAACTGGGAAGCCAAACCGCCACCCTTTGATTCCTGAATGAGCACTATGCCAATCATGAGCAAGGCTGCAATCACAATAAGAATTACAAATAATGTGTACATCTTTTTTACTCTTTATTATTTATTACTGTTTATTATCAATTTCTCCAAAAAACGGATTTGGTCTGCAAAGTAAGCATTTTTTTTCGGAACTTGCAAACTTAATCGCTGAATAATTTCCAAAGCCTTCGAATATCTGCCCTGTTTAATGTAAATTCGGGCCAAAGTCTCGGTAAAATACTCTTCTTCTACCCCTTCGGGTGTATTTCCCGCCTCTTTTTCGGGTTCGGGCTCCGGCATGGCCACATCAGAAAGTACGAACCTCTTTCTGTCAGTATTTATGAACGAATCGATCAGATCCTGCCCACGCATGGCTGGCACCTCTTCGGAATGGTCGTCAGCCCCTTCCGTCTCCAACAGATAGGCTACATAATCGACAGCGGCATCGGCAGGTGTCGGCTTGCGTTTTTTCTCTGCGGGAGTCTCATCCTTGGGAATGGAGTCGAGGAAAGAGTCGATGAGGGAGAGGGTTCTGGAGGGATTAGGCTGACTAGACGAACCAGACTGACTGGGTTGACTCGTTGACTTCAACTGATAGTGAACGGCCTCTATCATTTCAAAGAGTACGCGGCGATCCGTGATATAGATAGCCGCACGACGCAATTCCTCGTCGAAAGTCGGATCGTGGAGCAGGAAGAGGTTCTTGAGCATCAGCAGACGGGCAGTCTGATAGTAGGGATAGAGTGCCAGTAGCGACCTCAACTCATAGAGCGTGTCGCGATCAAGGCGCTCGGGGTGGTTAATCAGTTCTATCACTTCCATCACTCTTCACTTCCATTACCAGTTAGCGACCGTAGCGTTGAATATCTGGTCGCAGATATCCTTGATCATCTGCGTGACAAGTTCCTCCTGAACCGAGTTGAGCGACTGCCGACTGTCGTAAGAAGCCTGGGCGGAGAACTGCTGCTCAAAATCCTGATTATGATCAACATTGTTGGTGAACCTGACATTCACGGTAATCGAGAGTTCCGTCAGCGAGGAATAACCTTCGCTCGACACGCCCTTGTTGCGCTGCTCGTAACGGGTAATCTCGCCCTCGATCTTCAGGTCACCATTACGCCTGACCTGCTCAAGCCTTGTCTGATTGGTGAACTGGTCTTTCAACTGATTGTTGAACATGGGGCCCATGGGACTCCACACGTAGTTGGAGCGTATGGGGAATTCTGCAATCTGGATGGTCTTCGTCTTGGTATAGTCGATGCTGGCTCCATTGAATTTATAACTGATGGAACAGGCTGTCATCGTCGCCATTAGCATAACAACGAAAATCGTCTTTATAGATCTACTTCTCCAATCCATATTGCTTAAGTCTTCTATAGAGAGTACGGTCACTGATGCCGAGTTCCTGGGCTGCCTTCTTCCGGTTTCCATTATTACGCTCCAGCGCCTTCTCCAGCATCTGTTTGCTGAGATCGTTGAGATTAAGATTCTCGGGTTCTTTCTCCGGCTCAATATATTCCTCAGCCACAGCGTCTTCCATTGCGGGTTGCAATGGTTGAAGAGGACGCAAGGGGGCGATCTGGGTCGAGGGCAGTTTTTCCGCCGTCACGGTCTGTCCACCCTGTACCTCGTCGAGTTGCTTCTTCAGGGCACTCATCTCGCGGCGCATGTCGTTCACATTGCCACGCAGTTCGAAAAGAATCTTATAGAGAATCTCACGCTCATTCTCGAAACTATGATCCCCACCCTCACGATGGATGGTGGCCAGTTGGGTAGTCTCCTGATCCTGAGGAATGAAGCGACGAAGCACATCGGCCGTAATGCGGCGCTCAGGGGAGAGTACACTGATCTGTTCCGTAATATTCTTCAACTGGCGCACGTTACCTGGCCACTTATAGCGCATCAGGAGTTGCTTGGCATCCTCATCGAGCACCACACGGTCCATCTTGTACTTCTCGGCCATCTGCATGGCGAAGAGACGGAAAAGCAGCACAATGTCCTCACCACGCTCACGCAACGGGGGCATCATCAGGGGGATGCGGTTCAGACGGTAGTAGAGGTCTTCACGGAAACGGCCTTCACTGATGGCCTGACGCACATTGACGTTGGTAGCAGCCACGATGCGCACGTCGGTCTTCTTCACCTCCGTAGCACCCACAGGGATATACTCGCCCGTCTCCAGCACACGGAGCAACCGGGACTGTGTGGCCAGCGGCAACTCACCCACCTCGTCGAGGAAGAGCGTGCCCTTATTAGCCACACCGAAGTAGCCAGGGGAGTCGTTGATAGCACCCGTATAGGAACCTTTCACGTGGCCGAACAGTTCTGAGTCGATTGTGCCCTCAGGGATCGAACCGCAGTTGATGGCGAAATACTTCTCACGACGGCGCGGGGAATTGTCGTGGATGACGCGGGGGATGATTTCCTTACCCACACCACTCTCACCAACGATGAGCACACTCAGGTCGGTCGGCGCCACCTGCAAGGCAACGTCGAGTACCTCGTTCAACGCCTCACAGTTGCCAACGATATTATACCGTTGTTTGATATTTTGCAGTTCCGTCGTCTTCATTGGGCTGACAAAATTACATAATATTTCCGAATTAACTGCAATTTTGGCAGAATTTTAACGCAAATTACTTTTCTTCGGGTTTCTCAGGCTTCCGGAACTGATCCTTGGGCCTGATGGCAAAGCGCGCTTTCTCACCGTCTTCCCGTTTCTCGTGGTAGAGTTTTGGCAGCGGATGGGCTAGTGGTTCGTCGTACTCAACACGATGACGGAACATGTCGATGGCCGTATAGATGGCATGGCGCATGGACTGTTCGTCGGCCAGACCCTTACCAGCGATGTCAAAGGCGGGACCATGGTCGGGAGTCGTACAGATTGCCGTGATACCGGCTTTCAGTTTCACGCCATATTCCTGGGCCAGTGTCTTGAAAGGCACGATGCCCTGGTCATCGTACATGGCGAGCACACCGTCAAACTCATAATACACCGCACTTCCAAAAAAAACGTCAGCCACATAGGGGCCATAGGCCTGAATGCCAGCCTTCTCCATGGCCTCGATGGCAGGCGTGATGATCTCCTGCTCCTCCGTACCCAGTTGTGGGTTCAGTGCCAAGACGGCCAGCCGGGGATTGGAGATACGGAAGTCACGCCTCAGACTGGTATGGAAGATCGTTCCCTTATTCACGACCTTCTCTATAGTGATAGCCTGAGCCACCTCCTTGATGGGGAGATGCGTAGTAACCAGACCGATCCTCACCCTGTCGCTGACCATCACCGTCAATGCCTTCTCATCCTTTACAGGATTGGGATTAGGTCTCACAGGGGCCATTACCAGCACGTCGTAGAGCCCTTTCTGCATATCCTCCTTGGCGCGTTGCATCGCCCTACGGGCGGCATCCTCCGACTCTGCAGTGGGCTGTCCGAGTTCCACCTTTACCTCATCGTCGAAGGTCGTCAACAGGTTCAGACGATCCTCCCGTGCCTCCTCCGCACTATTGATGATCGAGAACGGAGTCTGCAGATCCATGGCCTTGCGGTGGTAGGCAGCCACCTTGGGCGAGCCATATATGATGGGGGTACACAACTCCAGCATAATAGGATCCTCGAAGGCCTTGAGGATCACCTCATATCCAATACCATTGGTATCGCCGTGCGTGATAGCCACGCGAATCTTTCTATCTTCCATTTTTTAATGTTTAATCTTTAATGTTTAATTTCTTCGCCGTCGAGAGCAGGCCGCAAGCAGCGAAGATGTCCTGTCCCCTACTAGCGCGGATGGTGGTAAAGACGCCATGCTTCGTCAGGTAGTCGCGCAGGCTCTCCATACGCTTCTCATCGGCCCCAGGCAGATCGACACCAGGAATCTCGTGGAAACGGATGAGGTTCACCCTGCACTCCAGTCCACCGAGCAGACGGACAATCTCATGGGCATGGGTCATCGTGTCGTTAAGTCCTGCAAAACAGATATACTCGAACGAGCAACGGCGCTGGTGGGTGAAGTCGTATTGCCTCAACAGACCGACCACCTCGGTGATCGACATCTGGCGCTCGGCTGGCATTAACATCCGGCGCTGCTCTGGTAACGGCGAATGCATCGAGATAGCCACGTGGCACTCGCTCTCGTCGAGGAAACGCTTCAGTTTATTCTTGACGCCCACACTGCTGACAGTGATGCGCTTCGGACTCCACGCGTAACCGTAATCGGCTGTCAGGATCTCCGTCGCACAAAGGATACTGTCGAGATTGTCCATCGGCTCGCCCTGTCCCATGAAGACAATGTTCGTAAGGGTGTCGCGCTCTGGCAGGGCATAGATCTGATTCAGAATATCACCTGCCGAGAGATTCCCCTCGAAGCCCTGCTTGCCCGTCTGACAGAAGAGGCAGTTCATCTTGCAGCCCACCTGACAGGAGACGCAGAGCGTGGCGCGCTCCCCATCGGGGATATAGACTGTCTCAACGAATTTCTCGGAGTTCTCGGAGATCTCCGAGCATCTCACTGGGAAAAGATATTTGATCGTGCCGTCCTTCGAGCGCTGGCAGTCGATAGGTTCCATCGTCCCCACCACGAAGTGCTCAGCCAGCCGCTGGCGGTTGGCCTTCGAGATGTTCGTCATCTCGTCGATACTCCCCGCATGCTGCTGATAGAGCCACTTGGCGATCTGCCCAGCCGTAAACTGGGGCATGCCCAGTTCCTTGACCACCGTCTTCAGTTCACCGAGCGACATTCCAAGCAATATCTTCTTTCCGTCTGACATTGTCGTAATTTGGCGACAAAGGTACAAAAAAAATAGTAATTATTTGGTATTCTCGGAAAATATTGCGAAATTTGCACCTTATTAAATACTATTATGACCCCATGAGAGAGAAAATCGATTGCTTTTTGCCTTGCGACGACCTTCAGGCTGTCAAGCACACCGTGGCACAGTTCAGAGGCAGCAAGACAGTACAGGATATCAGTCTCCTTGTCTCCGCCCCCCTTCCTGATGATGTCCTCACGGATTGTCCGAGGATCCTGGCCGACAATCTCACCAGCAGCAATACGCTGATGAGCATCGCCGAGAACGCCAAGGCCGACTATGTGCTGCTACAGACGAAATCTACACGGCTCCAGATTGGCGAGGGAGCCCTCGACCGTATGCTGCGCATCGCCTCCGACTCCGACGCTGTCATGGTGTATGCCGACCACTACGACCTCATCGACGGCCAGCGCAAGGATCACCCCGTCATAGATTATCAACTGGGCAGTATCCGCGACGATTTCGATTTCGGCAGCCTGCTCCTGATCAAGACCCCACTGCTCCATACCTTCGCCATGCAGGCGGGCGAGCACGACTACCATTATGCGGGTCTCTATGCCCTGCGCCTCTTCCTGAGTCGCAAGGGCCAGATCTTCCACATCAACGAGAAACTCTACACGGAGGAAGAGACGGATACCAGGGCCTCGGGCGTGAAACAGTTCGACTACGTGAATCCCCGCAATCGTGAGGTACAGGTTGAGATGGAGCACGCCGCCACCGCCCATCTGGCCGAGATCGGCGCGAAAATCGACCCCTCCTACTACCGTCGGCCCGACTTCAACGAACAGGAGTTCGACGTGGAGGTCTCCGTCATCATACCCGTCTATAACCGTGAGAAGACCATTTGTGACGCGGTAAACAGTGCCCTAAGCCAGAAGGCCAATTTCAAGTTCAACGTCATCGTGGTCGATAACCACTCGACGGACAAGACCACCGAACTGCTGCGCGGCTTCCACGACGAGCGGCTGGTGCACATCATCCCCGAACAAGCCGACCTGGGCATCGGCGGCTGCTGGAATCAGGCCATCAACGACGACCGCTGCGGGCGCTTCGCCGTACAACTCGACTCCGACGATCTCTATTCCTCGCCCAAGACGCTCCAACAGGTGGTCGAAGCCTTCTATAAGCAGAACGCTGCCATGGTGATCGGCTCCTACCGCATGTGCGACTTCGACCTGAACACCCTGCCCCCTGGTCTCATCGATCACGCGGAGTGGACAGACGAGAACGGCCCCAACAACGCCCTGCGCATCAACGGTCTGGGTGCTCCACGCGCCTTCTTCACGCCCCTGCTGCGACAGATCGGCTTCCCCAACACCTCGTATGGCGAGGACTATGCCTTAGGACTGATTTTCTCGCGCCACTACCGCATCGGGCGCATCTTCACCGAACTCTACCTCTGCCGCCGTTGGGGAGGCAACAGCGACGCTGCCCTCAGCATTGACAAGATCAACATCAACAACCACTATAAGGACCAACTCCGCACACTGGAGATCCTCGCCCGACAGCAGATGCTCCAGGGCAAGCAGGAACTGATGAACGACTCACCCCTGCAACGTTTCTTCAACCGTCAACTGGAACGGTGGGACGAAGTACAGCGACGATACCGCGAACTGCGCAATGTCAAGACGCGCGAACTGGCCGTGGGAGCCTCCTCCATCCTGGTGCAGTGGAACCCCGCCCGTATCGGCTCTACGGGTGCCAAGATCGATAAGAAGACCATCGCAGAGCGCCCCTGTTTCCTCTGTGAGCAGAACCGCCCGAAGGAACAGGTGAAGAAGAGCATCGACAGTCATTACGACCTGCTGGTGAACCCCTTCCCCATCCTGCCTATCCACTTCACGATCCCCAGCGTCAGGCATGAGCCCCAACTCATCCGCGATGCTTATGGCGAGATCCATAAGTTGCTCGAAGAGTACCCCGAGTTGATGGTCTTCTACAACGGGCCGAAGTGTGGAGCCTCCGCCCCCGACCATGCCCACTTCCAAGCCGGTTCCAGCGGATTGCTGCCCCTGCAGATGGCGTGGCAGCGCCTGAGCCGCAGCCTGACGAAGATCATCCGGCTCAACGATGACGAGGATATCTCCTTCATCGAGGACTATCCCTGTCCGGCCTTCCTGATCCGCAGCCGTTCACAATATGGTGACGAACAACTGTTCCGCCGTCTCTACGAAGCCCTGCCACAGCGGGAGGACGAGACGGAGCCTATGATGAACATCGTGAGTTGGCGACGGAACGACGAATACCTGTCCGTGGTCTTCCCACGCGGCAAGCACCGTCCCGACTGCTACTATGCCGAGGGCGACGCCCAGTTCCTCATCAGTCCGGGAGCCCTCGACATGGCTGGTCTCATCATCACCCCGCGCCAGGAGGACTTCGAGCACCTCACCCCGGAGACAGCCCTAGGCATCCTCCATGAGGTGTCACTGGCCAAAGACGAACTCCAGCAAGTCGTCATCCGCCTTCAGGACAAACTACAAACTTCAAATATCAAACTTCAGACTTCAAAGGAGCCCAACGTCACCGTAGGCATCGTGACAGCCGAGAAGATTTCCTTCGTGCTCAACAGCGCCTATATGGCAAAGGGCGAGATCATCACAGGCGAACAGACGGTGGAATTCTTCGAGGGAGGCATCAAGTGGCGAGGCACGCAGTACCGTAACCTCACCTTCACCCCTCAGGCCGACAATGCCTCGTTCAGCCTCAAGGATGTCACCATCGGCATCGACTTCCACTGGGAGCGTCAGCGGACAGAGGAGTTCGAGGGCACCCTCCACATCGTAGTGGAGGCCGACAAGATCGTCGCCATCAACGAACTGCCCGTGGAGCGCTATCTCACCAGCGTCATCTCCAGCGAAATGTCGGCCACGGCATCGCCAGAGTTCCTCAAGGCCCACGCCGTCATCTCCCGCTCATGGCTACTGGCACAGATGGAAAAGCGGCGCCAGCGCGAAGACGGCGGCGACAACTTCTTCTCGTTCATCAAGAAAGACGACGAGATCATCCGCTGGTACGACCGTGAGGACCACACCATCTTCGATGTCTGCGCCGACGACCACTGCCAGCGCTACCAGGGCATCACGATGGCCAGCAACGCCCATGTCGCCGAGGCCGTCGCCGAGACCCGTGGACAGGTGCTCGCCTACGACGGCGAGATCTGCGATGCCCGTTTCCATAAGTGCTGCGGAGGCGAAACGGAGGAGTTCCAGTATTGCTGGGAAGACACGCCCAAGCCCTATCTGGTATCCTTCCACGACCCCTACTGCAACACCCACGACAAGCATATCCTCTCACAGGTGCTCAACGACTATGACCTGGAGACGACCGACTTCTACCGCTGGACGGTGGAATACACGTGCGAACAACTCTCTGAACTCGTCAGCCGTAAACTGAATATCGACTTCGGAGAGATTCAGGACCTGATTCCTCTGGAGCGTGGCAAGAGCGGCCGCATCTGGAAACTGAAGATCGTGGGCACGAAGAAGACACTCACTATCGGCAAGGAACTCGAGGTCCGCCGTGCCCTCAGCGAGACCCACCTCCTATCCTCCGCCTTTGACGTGGAGAAACTCGAAGGGAGTTTCCGCTTGCACGGCAAGGGCTGGGGCCACGGTGTGGGACTCTGTCAGGTAGGAGCCGCCGTCATGGGCGAACAGGGCAAGACCTACGACGAGATCCTCCTCTTCTATTACCGTAACGCAGAAATCCAACGCCTCTACGAATAATTATGAATTATAAAAGAAGCCCCTGGGCCTGGGTGCCCACCCTCTACTTCGCAGAAGGACTGCCTTACGTGGCCGTGATGACCATCTCGCTCATCATGTACAAGCGACTGGGCCTGTCGAATACCGATATCACGCTCTACACCTCGTGGCTCTACCTGCCATGGGTCATCAAACCCCTGTGGAGCCCGTTTATCGACATCATCAAGACCAAGCGCTGGTGGATCGTCACCATGCAGTTGCTCATCGGTGCCTCCCTCGGTGGCGTGGCCTTCACCATCCCTGCACCCTACTGGCTGCAGGGGTCGCTGGCCTTCTTCTGGCTGATGGCATTCTCCAGTGCCACCCACGACATCGCCGCCGACGGCTTCTATATGCTGGGGCTCGACCAGCACGAGCAGGCTTACTTCGTAGGTATCCGCTCCACCTTCTACCGCATCGCCACCATCGTGGGTCAGGGACTGCTCGTGATGCTGGCAGGCAATCTCGAGGTCATCACGCGCAACATCCGTTACTCGTGGAGCATCATGTTCTATGGCATGGCGGGCCTCTTCATCGCCTTCTGGCTCTGGCACCACTACATCCTCCCCCGTCCCACCGAGGACACACGGGGACTGTCCCCACGTGTGAGCAGCGAAGCGGATTACACTGGGATTGTCCCCAGCGTGTCCTCCCCCACAATCTTGGAAGAATTCTGGCACACGCTGAAGACCTTCTTCCAGAAGCCCCAGGTGTGGGCGGGCATCTGCTTCATGCTCTTCTACCGCATGCCCGAGGGCCTGCTGGCCAAGGTCAGTGCTCTCTTTCTCATCGACACCACCGCCAAGGGCGGACTGGGGCTCTCCCCTGCCGAATACGGACTGGTGCAGGGCACCGTGGGTGTCATCGGACTCACCCTGGGCGGCATCCTGGGCGGCATCGCTGCCAGCCGCAACGGACTGAAGCGCTGGCTCTGGCCGATGGTGATGGCCATCACCCTGCCCGACCTCGTCTATGTCTATCTCTCCTATGCCCTGCCCACCAGTCTGCTCGTCATCAACGTCTGCATCTTTATCGAACAGTTCGGCTACGGCTTCGGCTTCTCGGCCTACATGCTATACCTTATATATTATAGTCAGGGTGAGCACAAGACGGCCCACTATGCCCTCTGCACCGCCTTCATGGCCCTCTCGATGATGATCCCCGGCCTCTTCGCGGGTGCCTTGCAGGAAGCCGTCGGCTATCCCACATTCTTCATCATCGTGGTGGCCGCCTGCACGATGACCTACGCCGTCACCGCCACCCTGAAGATCGATCCCGATTTCGGCAAGAAAAAGAAGGAATAGGGAAACCCCTACCTACGAATAGGCATTTTCACTTGCTGGATAGAGAAAACATCCCTACCTTTGCAGCGTAATAACAATTAAAACTGTACGATTATGAAGAAGAATCTTACCTCCGCAATGGTGATGATGATGGCCATGCTGATGACCATGTTCACCTTTACCAGTTGTGAGACCGACGATGAAATCATCGCAGACTATCTCACCTATGGCAACTGGGAAGGCTACCTGGGTACTTACTACGAGAACCGCTGGGGCGAGTATGTACAGGATGGCGAGTATCGCACGGTCTGGCGCTTTATGCCCGAAGGCTACGACCGCTACGGATACGCCACCTGGGGCTATGGCGACGAGGTCGATTATTCGACCAGTAACCGCGAAAGCGGCTACGCCTACTGTTCCTTCCGCTGGGAAGTGCGCAACGGTAATATCTACATCGAATACGACGATCACGACTGGAACGATGTCCGCATCGACTGGCGCGACTACAGTATCAGCCGCTCCCACTTCCACGGCACGATGTACGACTGGGACGACCGCGCCTACACGTTCGACCTCGACAACACCTCCTGGGACTGGGATTACTGCGACCGCTACTGGGCCCGCACCCGCGCTGCTGACGCCGACACCACCGATGTCTATGTCAGCGACAATGGCAAGTCGATCGCCACAGGTGCCTTCGCCAAGGCTATGCTCAACAAAAAGGCTTCCCGTTAAGGAAGCCTTTTTAAATGTTTAATCTTTAATGTCTAAATTCCCGCTCCGTCCTGGAAGCCGGCGTCGATGGCCTTCGACTGCAGGATCTTGGAATATGGCGGCACGCTGTGCGTCAGCCAGATGTTACCACCGATCACGGAGTCGTGGCCGATGGTGATGCGCCCCAAGATCGAGGCATTGGAATACACGGTCACATGGTCCTCGATGATCGGGTGACGCGGCACGTTCAACATATTACCCTGCTCATCGTACTTGAAACTCTTGGCTCCGAGAGTCACGCCCTGATAAAGCGACACGTGGTTGCCGATGATCGTCGTCTCACCGATCACTACACCTGTACCGTGGTCGATCGAGAAATACTCGCCGATCTGTGCTCCCGGATGGATATCAATACCCGTCTTCGAGTGCGCCAGTTCGGTGATGATGCGCGGAATCACGGGCACCTTCAGTTCATGCAGTTTATGGGCCATGCGGTAATGCGTCATCGTGTTCACACAGGGATAGCAGAAGATCACCTCACCATAGTTCGGCGCTGCGGGGTCGTTGTCGAACATCGCCTGCACGTCGGTATAGAGCAGCCGCTTGATCTCAGGCAGGGCATCGAGAAACTCGATGGCCAGCCGCTCCGCCTCGTCATACACCTCCGCCTTCGTGCGGATCCGCTCACAATCCTCGCAGAACTGCAGGCCGTGGGCGATCTGCTTCGTCAACTCCGTCAGCAGTTCCTCCATATGCACACCGATAAAATACGAGCGGATGGCCTCGTCGGGCTGCCGCTTCTGGAAGTAGTCGGGGAAGATGACGTTCTTCACCAGCGTTACGATCTGCTTCACCTTATCTACCGAGGGCAGTGGAGCCTCCGTGGCGGGCATCATACTGACTTCCTTTTCCTGATATTTCGACAGCAGCGCCACGTTCCTGCGCACCGTGTCGTTCATTGTTTTCTTGTCCATCGTTCTTAGTCTTTGTAAGTTTTTGGGGACAAAGTTACGAAAAAAAGACCGAAAGTCCATCACTTTCGGTCTGTTTTTCTTCGATCCTCAGAAATCAAACGTCAGGGAGTCGCTGTCCCAGATGTCGTCGATGGTGATGTCGAACTTCTGCTGATAGACGGGTGAGAACAAAAAGCCCCTGCATGTGGTGATGTGGTTGCGCTTCACGGGGATGCCCTCAATCTTACACTCGCTCACGATGGCGGCGTCGCTCTTCAGACCGTGACAGGTGTTGACCGTCACCGTCAGATGATCGTCGTCGCCCGCATGCGGGATGGTGTATATCTCATGCTTTCCCCCACCTTCGATGCCATACCACTGCACCTGCTCGGAGTTCACCACGCCCCATCCGCCTGCTACGGCGTCCAGGGTGCCTGAGCCACCCGTATAGAGGAAGCGAATGCTGTCGGCCCTGGCCGGAGCCTCGTCATAGGGCACGAACCTCACCATCGCCACGATGCGCCTCAGGTTGAGCGAGCGCTCCACGTCGGCATCGCCCACCGTCAGACTGTCGGCATAGAGGAAGGTGTCGGTATAGCCCGTCTTGTTGGTGAAGGCCACCTTACGCGCATTCGTCGAGGTAGGGTTCCCCTGTCCGCTGTGGGCCACCACCACAAGGAAGTAGCGCCCCTTGGCCAACAGGAAACCAGCCTGTCCGAAGGTCTCTTCCCCACACTGCTGATCCTCCTTCCTGATCCGCGCCCCCTGGTCGTCATAGACCAGGAAACTGATCCTGGTGCACACGTCGGCCACGGCAGCCCTCGTCGCAGGGAAGGGTTCCTGCTCGAAACTGCCCACGCTGAGGCGCACGTTCACTCCGTCGGCCTCCTTCTGGCCGACCGTCATTTTCTCACACGATGCCACTGAGAGCATCACACCACACACAATTGCCATAAGATGGCTGAAGCCTTTGTTCTTCATAATGTCAAAATTTAAGTGAAACAATAAATTATCGGTGCAAAGATACGTCCTTTTCCTGGAATAGCCAAGAAAAGGACGCAAAGAAAAGTTAAAAAGGGAGACAAACCCTAGTTGAGCAACTTCACAACGGCATATGAGGTGGCGGGCATCTGGACAGTCACCTCGCCCGTCTTCTTGTCGCGCGTGATCTTAAAACGGTCACCTGCCAGCAACTTGGTCTTCCTGAACGCCACATCGATGGGGAACGTGGCCTCCGCCGCCTCAGCCTTCGGGTTGAGCATCACCAGCACCACGTCCTTTCTTGCTGCACGGGCATACACGAAAGGATATACCGACGGGCGCTCCTCGTCGGCCGAAGGATAGATGGGCACGAACTCGGCATAGTTGGCCAGCGCGGGCTCACTGTGGCGCAGCGCAATCAGGCGGCGCGTGGCGTTGAGCAGCGAGCCGGGATCCTTCTCCTGAGCCTCCACGTTAGGAGCGTCGGGCGACGGATCGACGGGCAGGTACAGGCTGGAGGCCTCGCCACTGGAGAAGCCCAGGTTCTTTCCACTGCTCCACTGCATGGGCGTACGGGCTCCGTTACGCGGCTGGTAGGCACCCTCCACCTGGGGCCATGAGCCGGGCAACTGCCTCATGCCGATCTCATTGCCGTAATAGAGGAAGGGCACACCCGGCATCGTGAAGCCGAAGGCATACACGATCTCCAGTTCCTTGTCCGTGCGGCGGTTGCCCAGACGGGCGTTGTCGTGATTGCCAAGGGGCAGCGAGATATAGCCCTTGCCCACCGTCTTCCTGTACTGGTCCATATAACTCTTCAGGAAGGCTCTCACGTCGCCCTTGCCCTCGGCATCGAAGTAACTGTGGCCCTCGCTCACGCCGTTCAGGATGCGCCAACTCTCCTTCTGGAACAGGTCGTTATAGCCCTTGAACCAGTGGAAGAAATCCACGTGGAAACAGTTGTCGAGGGCATCGGCGGGATACGACCACTCGGCCACCATGAAGCCGCGCGGGTACTCCTTCTCCAGCAACTGGCGTATCTCGCGCCAGAAGAGTTTCGTCTCGTTCTCGTTGGTATTGAAGAACTGCTCGTTGCCCCTTATGTGACGGGTCTTCACGAGCGCCCCGGCCATGTCAGCCCGGAAGCCGTCGGCACCCATGTCCATCCAGAAGCGCAGTACGTCCTTCAAGTCCTCGCGCATCGCAAGCACGTCGGGGTGGTTGGTAGGCAACTGCCACGGCTGGTCGGGGTCGGGGTTGGAGAAGCCGAAGTTCAGGGCGGGCTGGCACCAGAAGAAGTTACGCATGAACTGTCCGTTACGCTCACCGTAGCCCTTGATAAACGATCCTGCGAACTCACGAGGGGGATCCACCCAGTTGGTCTCCGTCCAGATGTAATAGTTCGAGTACTTGTTTTTCTCCTGCTTCTGCGAGGCCACGAACCAGGGGTTGTCGATAGCCGTGTAACTGATCACGTAGTCGAAGATCACGTGCATGCCCCGCTTGTGAGCCTCCTCGAAGAGTCGGCGGGCGTCGTCGTTGGTGCCGTAGCGCGGCGCGATCTTGTAATAGTCGCGGATGTCGTAGCCCGCATCCATGAAAGGAGAGTCGAAGAAGGGGTTCAGCCAGATGGCATCCACGCCGAGGCTCTTCACGTAGTCGAGTTTGCTGATGATGCCCTTGAGGTCGCCGATGCCGTCGCCGTCGGAGTCGCAGAAGGTCTGCGGGTAGATCTGGTAGAACACGGCGTTCTTGGCCCATTCGGGCATGTCGGGCACTTCATACTTGCCCGTGATGGTCTGCGCAGAGGCCACGAGCGAGAGCACTGCCGCCGCTGTCATCAAAAGTCTGTTGATGTTCATGTTATTGGTCGTTTAAATTGTTAGATAATAATACTTTGCAAAGATAGTAAATCTTTTCGACATGAGCAAGCATTTTTTGAAAAAAGAATCACCCCGAGAAATTTGGCATTTCCACTGCTTTTTCGTAACTTTGCAAAAAAAATAGGAATCATGAGGAAGATACTGATCGACGCACATACGCATACCGTGGCATCGGGGCATGCCTACAGTAGCCTGGAGGAGATGGCCAGGGCGGCCGCTGACAAGGGGCTCGAGGTGCTGGGCATCACAGAGCACGGACCCAGCGTGCCAGGCACCTGTCCGCTGCTGTATTTCAAGAACATGTTCGTGGTGCCACGACGGATGTACGGCATCCGGCTCCTCATGGGCTGCGAGATCAATATCCTGGACACCCAGGGGAGCCTGGATCTGGACGAGGACTACATCGACCGTCTGGACCTGGTGATAGCGGGCATCCACGCCGCGTGGTACAAGGCGGGATCGAGGCAGGAGAACACCCAGGGCATGATCAGCGTGATACGCCATCCGAAGATGCATATCATCAGCCATCCGGGCGACGGCTCGGCCGACCTCGACTTCGAACCGCTGGTGATAGCCGCCAAGGAGGCCCACACGCTGCTGGAGATTAACAACCACTCGCTGGCGCCCCAGCGCCACAAGACCATGGCCCAGGACAACAACCTGGAGATACTGCGTCTCTGCAAGAAGCACGGCGTACCCACGATACTGGGCAGCGATGCCCATATCTCGTTCCAGATAGCCGACTACGAACGGCTGTATCCCCTGCTGGCGGAGACAGACTTCCCCGATGAACTGATCATGAACTACTGGCCGGAGCGGTTCTTCGAGTATCTGGGAATAAAAGAGTCGCTGGACTGAAACAGCCAGCGACTCTAGAGGGAAGTGGAGCTGGAGGGAGTCGAACCCTCGTCCAAACAGGGAAACCATACGCTTTCTACACGCTTATTCCAGCCTTCGGTTTTCGAGCGACGACAAGACCTGGACCACCAATCGCCGCCTTAGCCCCTAAATCTTCATCCCTGCATCGGAGCCTGCAGAGACTATTTCCGATTTAACCTGCGCCGCCTGATCCTCAGATTCGGAACAACATCCTCGGGGCGACGTCTCGTTCCTCTACCTTGTAGTGGAATAAAGCCAGTAATCTACTATACTTCGATTAGGCAGCGAGAGCATACTCGTTGTTGCCAATTAATTTTTCGATGACTCAGATTATGGAGGGAACCAACAAGCCTCCGCGTGCTTACGTACCATCTCAACCCGCTGTCAAATCCAGTCAACCCCAGGCGTCGATTCCGTAAAATCGGGTGCAAAGATAGGAATTTTCCGCTTTACTTGCAAACTTTTCGGGATTTTTCTGTAACTTTGCACCGAATTATGTATATATAGGAAAGATGAGCGTTACGGATTTTATCCATCAAGATACTGAAAGACGGCGGTTCTCCTTCGAGGTGCTGCCCCCGCTGAAGGGAAGCGGCACGGAGAAACTGTTTGCCGACATCGACAGACTGAGGGAGTTCGACCCCGCGTATATCAATATCACGACCCACCACTCGGAGTTCGTGTATCGGGAACTGGACAACGGCCAGTTCGAGCGCCACCGCATCCGCCGTCGCCCAGGCACCATCGCCATCGCAGCGGCCATCCAGCAGCGCTACAACATACCCGTGCAGCCCCACGTGATCTGCAGCGGAGCCACCATCGAGGATATCGAGTACGAACTGCTCGACCTGCAGTTCCTGGGCATCAGCGACCTGCTGCTGCTCCGAGGCGACAAGGCCAAGGAGGACAGCCGCTTCGTGCCCACCCCGGGGGGGCATGCCCACACGACAGACCTGATGAGGCAGGTGAAGCGGTTTAACGAGGGATTCTTTGCCGACGGTACGCCCATCAAGAACCCAGGCAGGCCCTTCGACTACGGCGTAGCCTGCTATCCCGAGAAGCACGAGGAGGCGCCCAATCTGGAGATGGACATGCAGTACCTGAAAGAGAAGCAGGACCTGGGCGCACAGTATGCCGTGACCCAACTTTTCTACGATAACGGGAAATACTTCTCGTTCGTGGAGAAGGCCCGCGCGATGGGCATCACCATTCCCCTGATCCCGGGCATCAAGCCCTTTGCCAAACTGAGCCAACTCACGGTGGTGCCCAAGACCTTCCACTGCGACATCCCCGAGCCGCTGGCCAGGGAGATCGTGAAGTGCAAGACGGATGACGACGCCCGACAACTGGGCATCGAGTGGACCACCGAGCAGTGTAAGCAACTCTATCAGCACGGCGTGCACAATATCCATTTCTATACGGTGTCGGCCGTAGATTCCGTGGCCGCAGTCGCCAAGCGCCTGCTGTAATTATGAATTATGAATCATGCATTGGGATGAAGTGATCGGACAACAAGAGGCCAAGGAACGGCTGATGCAGATGGTGAGGGAAGACCGTCTGCCCCACGCCCTCATGCTCTGCGGGCCTACGGGCAGCGGTAAACTGGCACTGGCCACGGCCTTCGCCTGCATGCTGCTGGATGATGGGAGGCCATCATCCAGCAGCATGCTCAAGAAACTGGAGCACCCCGACCTGCACTTCACCTACCCCACCATCAAACTGTCCTCGATGAGCGCAGACCACAAGCCCGTGAGCGACGACTTCGCCAGAGAGTGGCACGACCTGATGATGCAGGGTCCCTACTTCACCATGGACGAGTGGATGCAGGCTATGGGCGGCGAAAACCAGCAGGCCATCATCACCGCCGGTGAAAGCGACGAACTGGTGAGGAAACTCTCGCTGAAGTCGAGCCAGGGCGGCTATAAGGTGAGCATCATCTGGCTGCCTGAGCGCATGAACATCGAGTGCGCCAACAAACTGCTGAAACTCATCGAGGAACCGCCCCAGCAGACCGTGTTCATCATGGTGTGCGAGGAGCCCGACAAACTGTTGGAGACCATCCGCAGCCGCGTGCAGCGCATCGATATCCGCAAGACCGACAACGAGGCGATACGCCAGGCCCTCGTCGAGCGGCGGGGCATCGACGAGGAGGTGGCACGGCGCATAGCAAGGCTGGCCAACGGCGACTGGCTGAAGGCACTGGCCGAACTGCAGGTGGGATCGGAGAACGAACTGTTTCTCGACATGTACATCATGCTGATGCGACTGGCCTACCAGCGGAAGATCAAGGACCTGAGGAAGTGGAGCGAGCAGATGGCCGCCATGGGGCGCGAGAAGCAGAAGCGCTGGCTGAACTATTTCCTGCACATGACGCGCGAGAACTTCATGTATAACTTCCAGGACAGCGAACTGAACTATATGACGAAACAGGAGGAGGACTTCGCCAAGAACTTCGCCCGCTTCATCAACGAGAACAACATTCTGCCCATCAGCGACATGGCCAACCTGGCCATCCGCGACATCGGGCAGAACGCCAACGCGAAGATCGTGTTCTTCGACCTGGCCCTGCAGATGATCGTGCTGCTGTTACAAAAGTAAAAGGTAAAAAAGTAAAAGGACAAGATATGACAGAGAAAACAAAGGAGATACCCGTCATGGTGGGTTGCGACAGAGGCCTGTGCCATCAGGCCGTGGGGCGCCAGGACCGCCAGTTGAACACCTACGACTGGCTGGCCGACGTGCCAGGCAATACCGACACCACCGACCTGGTGGAGGTGCAGTTCAAGCACACCCGCAAGGGATATTACCACAACGTGAACCACCTTGACCTGAAGAAAGGCGACATCGTGGCCGTGGAAGCCAGTCCAGGCCACGACATCGGCGTGGTGACGCTGACAGGACGCCTCGTGAAACTGCAGGTGAAGAAGGCCAACCTGAAGTCGGCCGACGACATCAAGCGCATCTATCGCATCGCCCGCACCTCGGACATGGAGAAATGCCGTGAGGCCAAGGCCCGCGAGCACGCCACAATGATCGAGAGCCGCAAGATCGCCAAGGGACTGGGCCTCGACATGAAGATCGGCGACGTGGAGTATCAGGGCGACGGCAACAAGGCCATCTTCTACTATATCGCCGACGAGCGCGTGGATTTCCGACAACTCATCAAGGACCTGGCTGCCGCCTTCCACGTGAGGATCGAGATGAAGCAGATCGGCGCCCGTCAGGAGGCCGGCCGCATCGGCGGTACGGGTCCCTGCGGACGAGAACTGTGCTGCGCCACCTGGATGAAGAACTTCTCAAGTGTGAGCACCAATGCCGCCCGATTCCAGGACATCTCGCTCAACCCCCAGAAGCTGGCGGGCATGTGCGCCAAACTGAAGTGCTGCCTGAACTACGAGGTCGATAACTACGTGGAAGCCAGCAAGCGGCTGCCTGGCAGGGACGTGATCCTACAGACCCTCGACAGCGACTATTACCACTTCAAGAGCGATATCCTGGCAGGACTCGTGACCTACTCCACCGACAAGAACATCGCCGCTAACCTGGAAACCATCACGGCAGAGCGCGCCAGAGAGGTGATCGAGATGAACCGCAGAGGCGAGAAGCCCGGCTCGCTGCTGGCCGAAGGCAAGAAGCCAGCGGAGACCAAGCAGCATCTCGACCTGGCCGGAGGCGACATCAGCCGCTTCGACAAGACCAAGAAGAAGAAAAAGAAGAAAAAGCACAACAACGGCAATAAGAATGCGGAGTAAGCACCTCATCTGTCTGATGATCCTGACAGCAGGACTGCTATCGACGGCCTGTACCCCCCAGCAGGGCTACAGCCGCTTCGAGCATATCCCATCGACCGACTGGGAGAAGGCCGACACGATCGACTTCCTGATTCCGCCCGTGGCGGAGAGCGGCACCTATCAGGAGGCGCTCCATCTGCGCATCAACACCAGTTTCCCCTTCCAGTCGCTGACCGTGGAGGTGATAGAGACTGTCTATCCCGAGAACAGCAGGAAGAGATACGTCAGGAACTGTCCGCTCATCGACAAGAACGGGAACATCAAGGGGGCTGGCGTGAGCCTGTTCCAATACACCTATCCCCTCGGCGACATACAACTGAACAGGGGCGACTCCGTACGTATCGCCGTCACGCACTGCATGGCGCGCGAGATCATGAACGGGGTGACCGACGTGGGCATCAGTCTCACCAAACGATAGGAATCACTTACGGACCAGATTCCTGCCCGCATCGATGCGCAGGAAGATGAAGAGCAGAATCGTGAAGCCCCACAGCGACGAGCCGCCATAACTGAAGAACGGCAGGGGGATACCGATCACAGGCGTCAGGCCCAGCACCATCCCCACATTGATGAACACGTGGAAGAGGAAGATGCTCAGCACACAATAGCCATAGACCCGTCCGAAGGTATATGGCTGGCGCTCTGCCAGATGGATGAGCCGCAGGATGAGCGCCAGGAACAGCAGCAGCACGCCCGCTGAGCCCACAAAGCCCTCCTCCTCGCCTACCGTACAGAAGATGAAGTCGGTATCCTGCTCAGGCACGAACTTCAACTTCGTCTGCGTACCATTGAGGAAGCCCTTGCCCTCCAGACCGCCCGAGCCGATGGCGATCTCACTCTGGTGTACGTTATAGCCAGCACCCTTCAGATCCTCCTCCAAGCCCAGCAGCACATTGATACGCACGCGCTGGTGGGGTTCCATCACATTGTTCAGCACATAGTCGGCCAACTGGAAACAGAGCACGGAGCCTACGGTGAATGCGGCTATCCACAGATAACTGCGGATGCGCGTAGCCAGCGACCTCCAGAGCAGCCAGCCCACCAGCAGGACACACAGCACGAGTTGCACATAGAACACGTTAAACGGTATGACGAACAAGGAGAAGGTGAGTGCCAGCAGCGTCACGCCAAGGCAGATGCCGATGATGCGCCACGCCTCGCGCCTGTCGGAGCAATACACCCACACCAAGGCTCCAGAGAAGATCTGGATTGACAACAGCACGACGAACTTACCCACGGAGGTGGGCGTGTAGAAGATCATCGTATCGGCAAAACGGATGCCCACCACGAAATAGAACACCATCGCCACACCCGTAAACAGGATGCTGCCAGGCATGCCCTCGCGATAGAACATCAGGAAGAAGGCCAGATAGACCAGGGCGGAACCCGTCTCACGCTGGAGCACGATGAAGAGCATCGGCACCAGGATGATGCCCAGCACAGCGGCGAAATGGCGCCACTTCTGGATTGTGAAACCGTAGATGCTCATCACCTTGGCCAAGGCCAGGGCCGTGGCAAACTTGGCAAACTCGGCAGGCTGCAGGCGCAGGGGGCCCAGCACGAGCCACGACCTGGAGCCCTTGATGCTGTGGGGGTTGAAGATCGTGGCGAAGAGCAACAGCAGCATGAAGCCGAAGATGAACATGGCAAAGGTCTCGTAATAGCGGTCGTCGAGCAGGAGCAGCACGAAGCCCAGCACGATGGAGGTGCCTATCCAGACGATCTGCATGCCAGATCGCGTGTCGAGACTGAAGATGTCGGTCTCGCCATAAGAGTAACTGGCACCACAGACGCTGACCCACCCGAAAGTGAGCAGGGCCAGGTAGATGATGATCGTCCACCAGTCGAGGGAGCGGATCACGCCTTTCTGTTTCCTATCTGTCTGCTGTACCATACGCTATCCGTCGTTCCTGAATGTTCTGGGCCTTGGCCTCGGAGGCCTCAGAGAGTTTGCCAGTGATATATTTCTCCATGATCAGACCACCGATGGGCACGCCGTAGGTGGCACCCCAGCCACCGTTCTCGACATAGACGGCCACGGCGATCTGAGGCTTGTCCATGGGAGCAAAGCCCATGAACACGGAGTGGTCGTGGCCCTTGTTCTGGGCCGTACCCGTCTTGCCGCAGGCCATGAAGTCGTACTTCGCCAACTCATGGCAGGTGCCGCCAAGGGCCGAGGCGCGCATGCCCTGCACCACGTAGTCGTAGGCCTCGCGCGAAGCCTTGGTGTAGTGGCGGGCGGTGAAGGCGGTGTCGAGCGGCTCTCCCTGCACCTTGCGCACCACATGGGGGGTATAGAAGAAGCCGCGGTTGGCGATGGTGGCCCCCAGGTTGGCGATCTGGAGCGGCGTGGCATTCACCTCACCCTGACCGATGGCGATGGAGATGATCGTCAGTCCGTTCCACGAGCCCTTGTAGGCCTTGTCGTAGAACTGGGAGTTGGGAATCAGGCCGCGCTTCTCACCAGGCAGGTCGATGCCCAACCGGTAGCCGAAGCCCATCGACACCATATAGTCGCGCCAGGTGTCCATCGCCTTCTGCACAGACCCGTATTTCGAGATGTTATTATTGATCATGTGGTAGAGTCCCCAGCAGAAATAACCGTTGCACGAGGTACTCAAGGCAGGCACCAGCGGCAGCGGTGCCGCATGGCCGTGACAGCCCACGCGCAGGCCCCTGCACACGAAGCCATGGCTACAGGGATACTGGGTGGTCGGGGTGATCACGCCCTCCGTCATGAAGGTGAGACCCTGGGTGGTCTTGAAGGTGGAGCCTGGCGGATACTGGCCCATGATACTGCGGTTCAGCAGCGGCTTCCACACGTCCTGCGTCAGCAGACGGTGGTTCTTCGAGCGCTGGCGCCCCACCATCATCCTGGGATCATACGAGGGCGACGACACCATGCAGAGCACCTCGCCCGTAGAGGGCTCGATGGCCACGATACTGCCTATCTTGCCTTCCATCAGCCGTTCGCCCAGCGCCTGCAGTTCAGCGTCGATGCCGAGGGTCAGGTTCTTGCCCGGCTGGGCACGCTGGTCGAGTTCGCCATTCCTGTAGCGCCCCTGTATCCGTCCGTGGGCATCGCGCAGCAGGATCTGGATACCCTTCACGCCACGCAACTGCTTCTCGTAGGAACGCTCGATGCCTAGTTTGCCGATATAGTCGCCCGGCTGGTAGTAGTCGTCCTCCTCGATATCGGCGGGCGACACCTCCGCCACGTCGCCCAGCACATGGGCCGCCATTGCCGACTGGTACTGGCGCACGCTGCGCTTCTGGGCATAGAAACCCGGAAAACGGAACATCTTCTCCTGGAAAATGCTGAAATCCTTATCAGATAGTTGGCTGATGAAGAGTTGCTGCGTGAAACGGGAGTAGCCGGGATTCTTATTGCGGTCCTTCATCGTCGCCATACGACGGTCGAACTCTTCCTTCGTGATGCCCAGCGTCTGACAGAACTCCGTGGTGTCGAGCCGCCCCTTGATCTCGTTCATCACCACCATGATGTCATACGACGGCTGGTTATAGACCATCAGTTTACCGTTCCTGTCGGAGATTACCCCGCGCGACGGGTACTCGATCTTCTTCAGGAAGGCATTGGAGTCGGCGCTCTTCTTAAAGTCGTCGCTCGTGATCTGAAGGGTGAACAGACGGATGATATAGATGACCACGATCAGCGTGGCCACCCCGGCGATGACATAACGCCGATATTCGAGACCGTAACCTTTCTCCTTCACTTCGAACGGACACTTTCGACAGCCAGAATCAGAACAAGGGTGATCACCGTGCTGGAGACGGCTCGCAGGAGCCACGACTGCCAGTCGAAGAAGGTGAAGGCCTCCAGGGCAAAGAACAGCAGACAATAGACGACGACCATGACGACGCTGAGGATGGCGAACTTGGCCATACCCAGCGTGGCTGCCGAGGTCTTGAGGTTTTCCGCAGAGTCGCGTGGCACCAGAGGCTCCAGGAGATAGGGCTGGATAAAGCCGATGAGGGTCATACAGCCCGCTGCCAGTCCCGGGGTATTGGAGAAGATGTCGATCAGCAGGCCGAGGCCGAAGCACCAGAGCAGGATCATCCACTTTGGCGTGCCACGACGGAAGGTGATGGCGAAGAACACATAGAGCAGGGGCGTGGCGACCTGTAACAGGAAGACATGGTTCAAGACCAGTACCTGAACCACAAAGAGCACCACAAACATGATCAGTCGTTCTACATGTTCCATAACCGTCGCTTTCCTATCTCTGTTTCACATTCATCGAATCGCGAGCAGCCTGCATGATAGCAGCGCGCTCGGCAATGCCCTTGTCGCTGATGACCACCACGTCGCGCACACAACTGAAATCGGTACTCAACTGCACCTTCAACTTGTACGACAGACCGTCGCTGGAGTTATAGGCCTGCTCGATCCTGCCCACCATTACGCCCGAGGGGAAGATGGAGGAGAAACCGCTGGTAACCACCCACTCGCCCAACTTGAACTTCGCATGGCGAGGCACGTCTTCGACGAAGGCGACACTGGGATCACCACCATACCAATGCAGGTAGCCGAAATAGCCCCTGTCGCGGATGGTGCAACTGATGCGTGAGGAAGAGGCATTCAGCACCGGGATCACCACGGAATAGTGGTCGCCCACCAAATAGACGACTCCCACGACACCACTGCCGCAGGCCACGCCCATATCGACCTCCACACCGTCGGCACGACCCTTGTCGATCGTCATCAGGTTCTCCTTCTTGTTCAGCGTGTTATCCACGACCTTGGCAGGAATCAACTGGTACTGGCTGAGGAACTGCAGTTCGCTGCGCTCCAGCGCCGTCGTGTCCCGTGCGGCCTCAGCGTAGAGCCGTCGGAGTTGATCCACCTGCCGCTCCAAGTAAAAGTTACGGAGGGCGAGTTGCTCGTTGGCATCCTTCAGCGTGAAGAAGGAGAGCGCCTTACTCTCCCACTCATAGACCTTGCCCACGACGGCATTGGCAGAAGAGAGCCAGACACTTCCCTGATAACTGTTGTACTTAAACAACAGAACACCACTGGTCACTTCCAGGATAAGGAAAAAGAACCAGTGATGATACTTATTCAGGAAATCCAGCAGGTTCTGCATGCCTGGATTATCTCATCAGGAACGTAAACCTATCTAAGTTCTTCAATGCGATGCCGGCACCCTTAGCCACACTGTGGAGGGGATCCTCAGGCACATGGAAGGGGATATGCATCTTCTCCGTGAGACGCTTGTCGAGACCACGCAGCAGGGCACCGCCACCAGCCAGATAGATACCGTTCTTCACGATGTCGGCATAGAGTTCTGGCGGAGTGTTCTCCAGAGCGGAGAGCACGGCATTCTCGATCTTCGACACCGTCTTGTCCAGACAGTGGGCAATCTCCTGATAGCATACGGGCACCTCCATCGGCAGGGCCGTGATACGATTCGGGCCGTGAACGATATAGTCCTCGGGAGCCTCCTCGCCCAGGTCTGTCAGGGCAGAGCCCACATTGATCTTGATGCGCTCGGCCATACGCTCAGACACCTTCACGTTGTGCTGACGGTACATATACTCCTGGATGTCGGCCGTCAGGTCGTCGCCAGCCGTACGGATGGAGTTGTTGCAGACGATGCCGCCCAGCGAGATCACGGCAATCTCCGTAGAGCCACCGCCGATATCCACGATCATGTTTCCTTCCGGGGCCTCCACGTCGATGCCGATACCAATGGCAGCGGCCATCGGCTCGAAGATCAGATACACGTCGCGCCCGTCGGCATGCTCAGCAGAGTCGCGCACGGCACGGAGTTCCACCTCAGTAGAGCCTGAAGGCACGCCGATCACCATACGGAGGGAGGGAGAGAACAGGCGGGAGCCGGAATGCACCATCTTGATCAGGCCGCGCATCATCTGCTCACAGGCAGAGAAGTCGGCGATCACACCGTCGCGCAGCGGACGGATGGTACGGATGTTCTCATGCGTCTTCTCATACATCATCTTGGCCTCATTGCCTACGGCCACCATCTTGTCGGTGCGACGGTCGAGGGCAACGACCGAAGGCTCATCCACCACGATCTTGTCATCGCTGATGATGATCGTGTTGGCCGTGCCAAGGTCCATGGCTATCTCTTGTACAAAACTAAAAAATCCCATATCTTCTTTATTATTTGTTTACTTACTAAACCACGCGTTGATAGCGGTATCGTAGTGCGAACTCACGCCGAAGGCACGGGTGGCGAACTCACGGCGCTGTGCCAGCGTGGTCTCTGCGCCCTGGGCGTTCAGTATATCCAGCAGCACACCGTATTCAGCCTTGCTGGGCACGATCACCACATCCTTGAAATTCTTCGCTCCGGCACGGATCAGCGAGATGCCGCCGATGTCGATCTTCTCGATGATGTCATCCTCCGAGGCACCACTGGCCACGGTCTGCTCAAACGGATAGAGATCCACGATCACCAGGTCGATCCCGGGAATCTCGTACTGTTTCATCTGGTCAAGGTCGCCCTCGTTGTCACGACGGGCCAGAATGCCTCCGAACACCTTTGGATGCAGCGTCTTCACACGGCCGCCGAGGATAGAGGGATACGTCGTCACATCCTCCACCTTCTGGCACTCATAGCCGAGTGACTCAATAAATTTCTGTGTACCTCCCGTTGAGAGGAACTTCACGCCCTCTGCATTCAACTTCATGAGGAGTTCGTCAAGACCGTCCTTGTGGAATACAGACACCAAAGCGGTCTTAATCTTCTTTGTTTCAGCCATTTTTACTCTTTATAACGTTATAAACAATTCGAATTGGGCTGCAAAGATACAAAAAGAAAACGGATTAATCTTTATTTTCATTCCGAAAATTTTGATTAATCCGTGTTAAAAATAAGATATGTCAATTCCGCCCCGACACCTAAATCAGGGTCATGCCGAGTCTCTTGCACTCGCGGCGCATGTCGTCGGGCCAGATCGAGGCCTGGATCTCTCCGATATGTCCCTTATGCAGGAGCACCATGCAGAGACGGCTCTGGCCGATACCGCCACCGATGGAGAGCGGCAGCCTGTCGCTGAGCAACTGCTGGTGGAAATAGAGTTGCTCGCGATCCTCCTGCCCTTCGATCTTCAACTGGCGCAGCAGGCTCTCCTTATCCACGCGGATACCCATCGACGACAGTTCGAACGAGCGGCCCAGCACGGGATACCAGATCAGGATGTCACCATTGAGTCCCTTCTGACCGTCCTCGGCCACCGTACTCCAGTCATCGTAGTCGGGGGCACGGCCGTCGTGCTTCTCACCGTTCGACAGGGCACCGCCTATACCTATTATAAATACGGCCCCGTATTTCTCGCAGATGGCATCCTCGCGCTCCTTCGGCGTCTTGTCGGGATACATCCGCAGCAGTTCCTCCGCATGGATGAAGTGGATCTTCTCTGGCAGGAAGGGCTTGATCTGGGGATAGGTCTCACAGGTCAGATACTCCGTACGGCGGATGGCAGCGTAGATACGCTCCACGACGTTCTTCAGGAACGCGAGCGTACGGTCCTCCCTGCGGATGACTGCCTCCCAGTCCCACTGATCGACATAGAGCGAGTGGAGGTTGTCCAGTTCCTCGTCCGCGCGTATGGCGTTCATGTCCGTATAGATGCCGTAGCCCGGCTCGATCCTATACTCGGCCAGCGACAGGCGCTTCCACTTGGCCAGCGAGTGCACCACCTCGGCCTTGGCGTCGCCCAGATCCTTGATGGGGAAGGTGACGGCGCGCTCCACACCGTTCAGGTCGTCGTTGATGCCCAGTCCCTTCAGCACGAAGAGCGGAGCCGTCACGCGGCGCAGCCTCAACTCCGTGGAGAGGTTCTGCTGGAAGAAATCCTTGATCAGTTTGATACCCTGTTCCGTCTGCTTCACGTCGAGCAGCGGCTCATACATCACTGGTTGAATTACTTGTCCCATATCTCAGTTTATGATGAATTTGCGTGCAAAGGTACGCAATTATTATCAGAATGCAAGCAAAATCGGAAAAATTTTCGCATTAATGACATAAATCAATGATTTTTGCTAACATTTTGCACGGACCGCCATACCGTTTCCCTACGCCCCACAAACAAGAGCCCTCCTGAAGTCATCTGCTTCAGGAGGGTCCCATTTCCATATCAGTTCCCGATGCTTACTTGTTGGCGGGGTGATCGTAGGTAGAGGTACGGGCATCCCAGAACATCTTCGAGTAGTAGTTGTTCGTGCCGTCCTGCAGTTTGGCCACGGCAGCGTTCCAACTCTCGCTGTTCAGCGTGCTCTCATCCGTCGGATACTTCACACGGCTGATGATGTCGCCTTTCACATCGCTCAGAGGAGAGAACACGTATGGCACCTGACCCTCTTCTGTATTATACACGGCGCAAATCTCGCCTGGACGGACGATCTGCTCAGGATAGCCCGTACGACGGATCTCCGTCCAAGCCTCCGTACCGTTGGTAAAGAGGTCAATGTACTTCTGGATGGCGTATGCCTCGGCATCCACGTTCTGGCTGACAGCCTCCACGTAGGCCTCTGCCTCGTCGGCATCCAGGGATGCGCCCATGACGTCGTACCAGTATTCAAGACTGGCGCGCACGCCCTCTTGGTAATCCTCCAAAGAGAAGCCATTGTACTCACCGATGATAAACTTCAGTTCGGCGTAGGTCATCAGAGGCACTGCATAGGTCTTGTACAGCACAGGGGGCTGATTGTGATACCAACTGGCCACACCGTCCTGAGTGAACAGACGGGCCTGGATACCTGTCTGGGTGGCAACAGCCATGCCGTTCCACACGCCGTCATCGACGGTATAAACGTGGATACGGGGATCGATCACGCCTTCCCAGGGATGGGTCTTGGCGTTCAGCGTGTCGGGCTGGCCTTTCATCAGGTCGGCCAGTGTCTTGTTGATGGCAAAGTCGTTACGACGATCCACATAGAAGCCCTCGTAGAACTTACAATACTCAGAACCCGTAGCGGTATATTGGAACTTGGCTGCATCGTCGTTGCTCTCCATCACACCGCTGGCCAGGGCCTGCTGGATATAGGTCTTCCAGTTGCTATCGACCTTTGACATGTGGATGGCCAGACGGCACTTCAGTGAGTTACCGAACTTCTTCCACTTCGAGGCGTCG
>FLNY01003143.1_pt1 | contig 29151 bp, 27 predicted proteins | sample 1140381 | NCBI WGS metagenome assembly FLNY01 (sample SAMEA3878172, study PRJEB12797) | bioreactor metagenome | biome: Moose rumen | place: Sweden | collected 2011-10 | reverse complement strand
CAATTCGCGGGCCACATCTCGCGTGGAAAGACTTAAAGTTGGCATGGCTTGTAATAATTTGGATTGTAGTTAATTATAAAGTTGTTTGTGAAAATGGTTAATCTAATTTCAAGACGGCGAGGAAAGCTTTTTGAGGCACTTCCACATTGCCAATCTGCTTCATGCGCTTCTTGCCGCGCTTCTGCTTCTCAAGCAGTTTACGTTTGCGGGTAACATCACCTCCGTAGCATTTGGCGAGCACGTCCTTTCGCACCTGTTTGACGGTTTCGCGTGCGATGATCTTTGCTCCAATAGCGGCCTGAATGGCAATGTCGAACTGCTGGCGAGGTATCAGTTCCTTCAACTTTTCACACATGCGACGGCCGAAGGTGACAGCATTGTCCTGATGGGTCAATGTAGACAGAGCGTCAACCGACTCGCCGTTGAGCAAGATGTCGAGTTTGACTAGTTTCGACGGACGGAACGAATCAACATGATAGTCAAAAGAGGCATATCCCTTGGAGATGCTCTTCAGCTTATCGTAGAAGTCGATGACGATTTCGCCTAGTGGGAGCATGAAGTGAAGTTCCATTCGATTGCCACTCACATATTGCTGGTCGATGAGTTCGCCGCGCTTGTCAAGACAGAGCGTCATAATTGGGCCGATATAGGCCGAGGCCGTGATGATGGATGCCCGGATGTAAGGTTCCTCAATATGGTCGATGAGTGTCTGGTCAGGCAGCCCGGATGGGTTGTGCACTTCCTTGGCTTCACCTTGCTTAATGTAGCACATGTAGCTGACGTTAGGCACGGTCGTAATGACGTCCATGTCGAACTCACGGTCAAGGCGTTCCTGCACTATCTCCATGTGAAGCAAGCCGAGGAAGCCACAACGGAAACCGAAGCCCAGTGCTACAGATGATTCGGGTTGAAAAGTCAACGACGCATCGTTCAATTGGAGTTTCTCAAGTGAGGCCCGCAGGTTCTCATAGTCAGTGGGGTCTATAGGATAGACACCGGCGAAAACCATCGGCTTCACCTCTTGGAAGCCTTCGATGGCTTTATCGCAGGGATGTGCCACATGGGTGATGGTGTCGCCCACCTTCACCTCTTTCGAATCTTTAATACCGCTTATTATATAGCCCACATCGCCAGTACGCAACTCCTTGCGGGGAATCATATCCATCTTGAGCACGCCTACCTCATCAGCGTCATATTCCATTCCCGTGTTGAAGAACTTCACCTTGTCGCCTTTGGCAATGGTGCCATTGATAATCTTGAAATATGCGATAATGCCTCGGAAAGAGTTAAATACGGAATCGAAGATCAATGCCTGCAAGGGAGCATTCTCATCGCCTTCAGGATGAGGTATACGGTCGACGACGGCATCAAGAATCTCATCGACACCTTCACCGGTCTTACCGCTGGCGCGAATAATTTCTGAACGGTCACAACCTAAAAGGTCGACAATTTCGTCTTCCACTTCATCAGGCATGGCGCTAGGCATGTCTATCTTGTTAATGACCGGAATAATCTCCAGGTTGTTGTCGATGGCCATGTAGAGGTTCGATATGGTCTGTGCCTGCACACCTTGCGTTGCGTCGACCACGAGGAGAGCGCCCTCACAGGCAGCAATGCTGCGACTGACTTCATAAGAGAAGTCGACGTGTCCCGGAGTATCAATCAAGTTCAGGATGTATTTCTGACCATCACGTTCGTATTCCATCTGAATGGCATGACTCTTGATGGTGATGCCACGCTCACGCTCCAGATCCATGTCGTCAAGCATCTGCCCCTCAGTCACCTGGATGGTCTTGGTGCGTTCGAGCAGACGGTCGGCAAGTGTGGACTTACCATGGTCAATATGTGCTATGATACAGAAATTACGGATATTCTTCATTGTTGTCTTCACGTTTATAGCCTGCAAAGTTACGAAAAAAATGCCGAATACGTTCTATTTTAGTTTTTTTTTGTATCTTTGCACCACAAAAAGTTATAAAAACAATGCTTAAGATGAAGAAAACGTTCATATTCGCTGCCCTCACATTGAGCTTGATGTCATGTCAGGAATCGCTGGAGGAGCAGGCTGCCCGTCAAGCAAAGAAGTTTACGGAAGAGAAATGCCCCATGCAGATGGAAATGCAAATCATGGACAGCATGGTGTTCGATGTGCCAACGAGGACGCTCCAGAAGTTCTACCGGCTGACAGGAGAAGCAGATCGCGAAGACTTGGAGTTCGAACGTCTTCGTCAAGCACTTATCGACGAATTGCGTAATGAGCCCAGCTATCGCGTCTATCGCGAGCGAGGCTTTAATTTTGAATATGTATACCGCTCAGAAAGCGACCCCGAAAAAGTTCTTTTCGAGGCCTTACTCAGCAAGGAAGACTATCAATGAGTCTCAGGCTTTGCCAGTTTCAGTTGCTCAAGCGCACGACAAAGCTGATCGGGACAGGATGTTCCCTTGGTACTGCAACGCACGCCATCGAGGCGCTTGATGACATCGTCGATTTTCTGACCGCGCACCAGCAGTGAGATACCTTGGAGATTGCCGTTGCAACCTCCAAGGAAAAACACTTGCTGAATGACGTTGTTTTCGTCGGCAGTCACATCGATAAGCCTCGAGCAGGTGCCCTTAGGCTCATACATGATATGCTTGGTCGCCATTATTCCTCGGGCTTCATGTTGGTGTAAACTGTCTGCACATCGTCGAAGTCCTCAAGCTTCTCCACCATCTTGTCAATGGCTTCACGTTGCTCAGGCGTCACTTCCTTCAAGTCATTGGGAATGCGAGTGAATTCGGCACCAGTGACCTCATAGCCCTCAGCCTCCAGATGCTTCTGGATGGCGCTGAAGCTGGAAGGATCGCCGTAGATTGTGATCTCGCCACTCTCCTCGTCCTCGTCGAACTCGTCTTCAACACCATAATCAATCAGATCGAGAATCATCTCGTCCATGTCCAGGCCGTCCTTTTTCTTGAAAGTGAAGACTGCCTTGTGTTCAAAGAGGAACGACAGGGAGCCCTGTGTGCCCAGGTTGCCGCTGAATTTGTTGAACACCGAGCGAACGTCACCCACCGTGCGTGTGGTGTTGTCGGTCAGTGTCTCAACAAAGATAGCAACGCCATGAGGTCCATAGCCTTCGTAGCTCACCTCCTTATAGTCGCTCTGATCTTTACCCATAGCGTTCTTGATGGCACGCTCGATGTTGTCCTTCGGCATGTTCTCACGCTTGGCATTAGCAATGATAGCGCGCAATGCGGGGTTGTTCTCCGGTTCAGGACCGCCAGCCTTCACAGCGATGGCAATCTGCTTGCCAATCTTGGTAAACGTCTTGGCCATGTGGCCCCATCTCTTAAGCTTAGTAGCTTTACGGTATTCAAATGCTCTTCCCATTGGTACAATAAACGTTAAACAATAACCAATAACCGTTATTCCGATTCCTTGGTCTTTTTGATAATATTAATTATGTTGCTGTAATCTTGTTGTTGTCATTATATATTGAGTCAAAGGCCTTATCATCAATGTTGCCTACTTCATGCAATAACTCTAACCAATACTCAGTTTCGCAGAATTCTTTCAGTGCGATGCTCATCTTGCTAATGAAGTCTAAACGACTCTGTGCATAAATGCTCTCACGAACATTTGCACCAATGCTTGTGCCTGAGCGCATGATTTGTTTTGAACAACGAATTCTTTCTTGTCTTTTCTCAAAAATTCGCTTAGCCTCAACACTCGAAGTGCAAACGACTTTGTCAGTTTGGCAATAGGATTTTCCTGTCCATCTTGCACGAAAGCCAACGTTTATTGTTTATTGGTTATTGTTTATTGTATCAGCGCAATTCAGCGTTGAGTTGCTTTTTCAACTGAGCGATAAGTTTCTGCATCGTGGCGTCAATCTGCTTGTCGTTCATCGTCTTCTCGGTGTCCTGAAGGATGAAATTGACTGCATACGATTTCTTGCCGGCAGGGAGCTTCTCACCTTCGTAGACATCGAAGAGCTCCACACTCTTCAGAAGTTTCTTCTCCGTCTGACGGGCAATCTGCTCAATCTGGATGAACTCGACACTGGTGTCGACCAATAGGGCAAGGTCGCGGCTGACGGCGGGCTGTTTCGATATATCGGTGTAGAGCACCTGATTCTTTTTTGTGGCCTTCATCAGCTGTGTCCAGTTCAGTTCAGCGAAGTAGACAGGTTGCTGCAGGTCGAACTGCTTCAGGAGTTTTTTCGAAAGAATACCCATCTCTATGAGCTTCTTGCCACCACGGTTTTCAATAACAACACCTGCCGAGAAAACGGGATCCTCCGATTTCTTCGTGACAGTTGCCCCTTGCTTCAGTCCGATGCGGCTGAGAATGTTCTGCACATAAGCCGACAATTCGTAATAGGTGGTATCTTCATTAGGATGGGCCCAGGAGCCCTCGACGCGCTTGCCGGTCACCCAAAGGCCAATGAAGTTCTCTTCCTTGTAGGCCTGCATGGGATTCTCGTCGTTCTGTTTCTCGGGATCATAGAAATAGCAGTTGCCGAACTCGAAGAAACGGAGGTTGGGGGCCTTGCGTTTCACGTTGTATTCCACGCTCTCAAGTCCGCCATAGAGCAGTGTCTGACGCATCACACCAAGATCCTGCGACAACGGATTCATAATGCGCACCACGTCCTGTCTGTCGTCGTAATACGACGACTTACTCAACGAGTTATTCAAGATCTCATTGAAACCTGCCCCCACAAGCTGCTCGCTCACGAGGTTCTGCAGCTTGTGCTTACGGTCCTCATCGCCCTTGATGACAAGGCTCGACTTGAGCTGTGTAGGGATCTCCACATTATTATATCCATAGATGCGGAGGACATCCTCAACCACGTCGCACGATCGGGTGACGTCGACACGATAGGCTGGCACATCGAGCACCAGACCCCCGGCCGTCTCGCTCATCACCTCCATGTCAAGCGTCTGGCAGATGCTTTTTATCGTCTCGGCAGGAATTTCCTTGCCAATGAGGTTATTCACATATTCGTAGGATAGTTCTACACGCGAGTTCTCAATCTTTTCGGGATAGACATCGCATATCTCCATCGAGATCTTACCGCCGGCCAGTTCCTTGCAGAGCAATGCAGCTTGCTTCAGGGCATAGATGACGCCGTTGGGATCGATGCCGCGCTCAAAACGGAACGAGGCGTCGGTCGAGAGCCCATGGCGACGGGCCGACTTGCGAATCCACGTGGGATGGAAATAGGCTGATTCGAGCACCACATTGCGGGTCGTCTCGTAAGTTCCACTACCCTTTCCACCGAACACACCGGCGATACACATCGGCTCCTCTGCGTTGCAGATGGCCAGGTCTCGGTCGCTCAGTTTGTGCTCTACACCGTCGAGAGTGATGAATGGCGTGCCTTCCGGCATGGTCTTCACCACAATCTTATGACCCTTCACCATGTCTGCATCAAAGCAATGCAGTGGCTGGCCATAAGCATGCATCACATAGTTCGTGATGTCCACAATATTATTGATCGGACGCAAGCCGATTGAATTAAGTTTCGTCTTCAGCCATTCCGGCGATTCTTTCACCTCACATCCAGTCACGCTCACGCAGGCATAGCGCTTGCAAGCCTCAGCATTCTCTATGACTACCTCGACAGGCAGGTCATGATTGTCTGTCGCGAAGGTCTCATCTGTCGGCCGATGCAAGCAGGTCTCATAGCCATTGCGCTTCAGCCAGGCATAGAGGTCGCGGGCGACCCCCCAGTGCGACAGTGCATCTGCACGGTTGGCTGTGATGTCCACCTCGATAAGCCAGTCACTCTCCAAATGGAAAAATTCGGCAGCAGTCATGCCCACCGGCGTATCTTCCGGTAGCACCATAATACCGTCATGACTTGTTCCGACGCCAATTTCATCCTCTGCACAAATCATGCCGCAAGATTCCACGCCGCGCAACTTCGACTTCTTGATGACAAACTCCTTGTCGCCATAGTAGAGCACGCAGCCCAGATCGGCCACAATCACTTTCTGGCCAGCTGCCACATTGGGTGCACCGCACACAATCTGTGAAGGTTCGCCCTTTCCAAGATCCACCGTTGTCACGTGCAGATGATTACTGTCAGGATGAGCCTCGCATGTCAACACTTTTCCAACGTAGAGTCCTTTCAATCCGCCACGGACTGACTGCACTTCCTCAAGAGCGTCTACTTCGAGGCCCGTGGAAGTCAATGCATCGCATACTTCCTGAGGCGAAAGATCGAAGTCGACGTATTCTTTCAACCATTTATAAGAAATATTCATTTCTGAAACTATAGTTTAAAAATTCGAATTCGGCTGCAAAGTTACTATTTTTTTTGCAATGCGCCAAATCTTTAACAAGGAAATAGTTTGAGACGGTTCAAATGACGCAGAAGATACACATATTACTATTTTCATGACCTGAAAAACTATTTTCAAGGCTTGAAAATTATTTTGCAAGGCATGAAAAAATATTTTCGCGCTTTGAAATTTCTTTATTTAATTAATTTTTTGTAACTTTGCAATCTGAAACAAAAAAAACCAATCATAAATAATTTTTGACTAATGGAAAGGACATGGAGATGGTTTGGCAAGAAAGATAAGATAACGCTTGCCATGCTGAAACAAATCGGCGTCGAGGGCATCGTGACAGCTTTGCACGATGTGCCCTTAGGCGAAGTGTGGACACGCGAGAAAATCCGTGACATGCGGGAGTATATCGAGAGCCACGGCATGCGCTGGAGCGTTGTCGAGAGTCTTCCCGTAGTAGAGACGATTAAGTATGGTGGGCCTGACAGAGACCATCAGATTGAAGTCTACAAGGAATCACTGCGTAACCTCTCGGCTGAAGGCATTCACTGCGTCTGCTACAACTTCATGCCTTTGCTCGACTGGGCCCGCACCGACCTGTTCCACGACAACCCCAACGGTGCAACGAACCTTTACTTCAACTATGCCGATTTTGCCTATTTCGACATTTATATTTTGAAGCGGGAGGGTGCACGCGAGGAATGGGCACAGTTCAAATTCCCCGAAGGCTGGGGCGAGGGCCGTGACGTGCTGGCTGAGTGCGACGAGCTTGCCAAGACCATGACGCCCGAAAAGGACCACAAGCTAGTGGAGAACATCGTCATCAAGACGCAGGGCTTCGTTTCGGGCAACTTCAGTGAGAACGACGAAGCTCCTGTGCAGAAGTTCCGCGAATTCCTCGACCTGTATAAGGGCATTGACAAGAAGCAGTTACGCGAAAATATGAAATACTTCCTCGAGGCTATTATGCCCACTTGTGAGGAGTGCAACATGAACATGTGCGTTCACCCTGACGATCCCCCCATCGAGATTCTCGGTCTGCCGCGCATCGTACGAACAGAGGAAGACATCCAGTGGTTCCTCGACGCCGTTCCCAATAAGCATAACGGTCTGACATTTTGTGCCGGAAGCCTTTCGGCAGGTGCCTACAACAACGTGGTCGATCTGGCCCGCAAGTTTGCCTCGCGCACCCATTTCGTGCATCTGCGTTCGTGCCACATCTTCCCCAATGGCGACTTCACTGAAGCCAGCCACCTGGGCGGGCGTGCCGACATCATTGAGCTGTGCAGGATATTTGAGAAGGAAAACCCACAGTTGCCCATGCGTGTGGATCACGGTATGACGTTCACTGACGAGCCGGGAGGCATCATGGACGAGAGCAGCCACGGTCATAACGCCGGCTACACACTGTTGGGCCGCATGTTTGCATTAGGCCAAGTGCAAGGCATCCTTGCCACCGTCGACCGCGAATTAGGCATCGTGTACAAGCAACCCGGATTCTTCGACTAAACAGCAAGGGTGCACTTAGCAACCAAAAGTCAAAAAGTCATATAGTTAGCAATCAAAAGTCATCTAGTTTATGAAACTAACCGATATACTGAGCGGCCAGTTCAATGCCGCAGAGTGGGAGCAGAAAGGCTATCAGCTCCCCAAGTTTGACATCAAGGCCGTGCGCGAGAAGACCGCCAAGGAACCAACATGGGTACATTTCGGCGGTGGTAACATCTTCCGTGCTTTCCCGGCTGCCATCCTGAATGATGCTCTGAACACAGGGAAGTACGATCGCGGCGTCATCGTGGCTGAGACCTTCGACTACGAGGTCGTTGACAAGGCCTATGCCCCTTACGACAACCTGTCGCTGGCCGTATCACTCTGTTCCGACGGCAACATCGAGAAGAAAGTCATCGCCAGCGTCACTGAAGCCCTGAAGGCCGACCCGCAGTTCCCTGACTGGCAACGCCTCGTTGACGTCTTTAGGTGTCCCACGCTGCAGATGATCTCGTTCACCATCACCGAGAAGGGCTACGGCTACAACGAGGCTGACCTGGCCCGTGGCATGAAGCCCATTTTCGCAATGGGAAAGGTCTGTGCGCTGCTCTATGAGCGTTTCCTGGTAGGAGCGCTTCCAATCACGGTGCAGTCGATGGACAACTGCTCGCATAATGGCGACCGCGTGAAGTCTGGTGTCATGGCCTATGCAGAGCGTTGGGCAAAAGACGGGCTTGTAGAAGCCGCTTTCCTTGACTACATGAAGGATGAGACGAAGGTCACGTTCCCCTGGTCGATGATTGACAAGATTACCCCCCGTCCCCACCAGAAAGTAAAGGATTTGCTGGATGCCGACGGATTCCAAGACAACAACTACATCGAGACCGAGAAGCACACCTTCACTGCACCTTTCGTCAACGCCGAGGAGGTACAGTATCTCGTCATCGAGGACCACTACACCAACGGTCGTCCCCCACTCGACCTTGGCGGTGCTCTCTTTACTACCCGCGAGACGGTCGACAAGGTGGAGACAATGAAGGTGACAACCTGTCTGAATCCGCTGCACACAGCAATGAGCATTTATGGCTGCATGCTGGGCTACACACTCATCTCTGCAGAGATGGCCGACGAAGACCTGCGCGCTTTCGTTCAGAAGATTGGCTACATTGAAGCCATGCCTGTGGTGGTGGATCCCGGTGTTCTGAATCCTTACGAGTTCATTGGCGCCGTCATCAACCGCCGTCTGCCCAATCCGTTCATGCCTGATGCTCCACAGCGCATCGCGATGGACACCTCGCAGAAGCTGCCCATCCGCTTTGGCGAAACCATCAAGAAGTACTTGGCCCGTGGCCTCGACAAGTCGAACCTGATATTGATACCGCTCACACTGGCTGGCTATGCCCGCTACCTGAAAGGAATCAAGGACGATGGCACGCCCTTCGAGCCATCACCAGACCCCATGCTCAGCGAACTGCAAGCCATCGTGGCTCCGCTTGAAGTGGGCAAGCAGGACCAGGATTACAGTTGCCTTAGACAGCTTTATACACGTAAGGATGTCTTCGGACTTGACCTCTATGAGGCTGGAATCGGCGAGCAGATTGAGGGTATGGTGCGAGAGCTCTATGCTGGCAATGGTGCCGTTCGGCAGACACTCCATAAGTATGTCAGCGCCCGCTGAATACATAGTAACTCCCCTTCATCGCTGGAGGGGAGTTACATTTTTTTTCTCCGCAAACCTTTACGTTGATTTTCACGACTCTCGGTCGTTGAAAATTTGGTTGTACCGGAAATTATTCGTAACTTTGCACTAACTTAAACGAACTATCTAAAATAAGCAAAAATGAAACCCTTAAACAAACAGTTTGCGCCTAAGAGCGTAGCACCCGAGAAAGTGATTCAGTTTGGCGAAGGCAATTTCCTCCGCGCATTCGTCGATTGGATTATCTGGCACATGAACCAGAAGACCGCCTTCAACGGCTCCGTCGTCGTTGTCCAGCCCCTTGCTCAGGGCATGATTGAATGGCTTAACGGTCAGGACTGCCTATATCACGTCAATCTTCAGGGCCGCGAGAACGGCAAGCCTGTCAACACGCTGGAGCGCATCGACTGCATCAGCCGCTGTCTGAACCCCTATTCACAGAACGATGCCTTCATGGCTTTGGCCGACCAGCCCGAGATTCGTTTCGTCATCTCCAATACAACAGAGGCCGGCATTGCCTTCGATCCTGCCTGCAAACTTGACGACAAACCCGCATCAAGCTATCCTGGCAAGCTCGTCCAGTTGCTCTATCGTCGTTACCAGACCTTTAATGGCGATCCCACTAAGGGCCTCATCATCTTCCCCTGCGAACTCATCTTCCTCAATGGTCATGTACTGAAGGACTGCATCCGCAAGTATATCGATCTTTGGCAGTTGCCAGAGGGCTTCAGCCAGTGGTTCGAGAACAGTTGCGGCGTCTATGCAACGCTTGTTGACCGTATCGTGCCTGGATTCCCCCGCAAGGAGATTGCTCAGATTCAGGAGAAGATTTCCTATCGTGACAACCTTGTCGTTCAGGCTGAGAACTTCCATCTCTGGGTCATCGAAGCCCCGAAAGAAGTGGCCCGTGAATTCCCTGCAGACAAAGCGGGTCTCCACGTATTGTTCGTTCCCTCAGAGGAACCTTATCACAAGCGCAAGGTGACCCTTCTCAACGGCCCCCACACCGTCCTCTCGCCTGTTGCCTATCTGAGCGGTGTCAACATCGTACGCGATGCCTGCCAGCATGAGGTCATCGGCAAGTATATCCACAAGGTGCAGTTCGACGAGCTGATGCAGACGCTCGACCTGCCTATCGAGGAGCTTGAGAAGTTTGCCAACGACGTGCTGGAGCGTTTCGACAACCCGTTCGTCGACCATCAGGTGACGAGCATCATGCTCAACTCGTTCCCCAAGTTCCAGGCTCGCGACCTGCCCGGTGTGAAGACTTATTTGGAGCGCCGTGGCGAACTGCCCAAGGGGCTCGTCTTCGGTCTTGCTGCCATCATCACCTACTATAAGGGTGGCAAGCGTGCCGACGGTACCGACATCACGCCCAACGACGACCCGAAGATTATGGACCTGCTGAAGGAGCTTTGGGCAACTGGCAACACACAGAAGGTTGCCGACGGCGTGCTCTCTGCCGAATTCATATGGCAGGAAGACCTCAATAAGGTGGCCGGTCTCAACGCCCTCGTCAAGCAGTACCTCGACCTCATCCAGGACAAGGGTATGCTTGAAGCCGTGAAGGCCATCCTCTGATAGTTACAAGGTAGGGCCTAACCGCATAACAAACCGCAGATTACGCAGATTTCACAGAATTATTGGCAATACTGGTCAATACACATCTGTGAAATCTGCGTAATCTGCGGTTAATTTATTATCTGCGGTTAGTTATCGCGATAGGCGTCGATACCGATGCTTTCCTGGCTGCCGATGGTCAGCTGGCGTAGGTCATAATACGAGCCGTTGTAGATGTTGAAGTCAACATCGCCCTTGATGCCAGGCAGACGACCTACGTCGGTGTGCTGCCAGAACTTCCACGGGCCCTGATACGTGACACTGTCGACATAGTAATGAGCAATCCAATAAGGATATTGATTGAAGATAGTGTCGTTGAGGTAAGCCATCTTAAACTTGTAGTAAGTATAGAGAATGGGCTTCACCTGATAGTGGGCCTCCACGCGATTGAGCCATTCCAGTACACTGCTCTTGAATTCCGCATCAGTCTGGTCTTTCGGCTTTTGCTCCACATCGAGCACAGGTGGCAGATCGCCGTTCTGTAGTTTTACCTGACGGATAAAGTGCTCTGCCTGCTCCTTGGCTGACGATTGCGTACTATAAAAATGGTACGCGCCGCGCGTGAAACCATATTCATGAGCCTGCTGGAAGTTGTATTCGAACTTCGGATCAATGCGATTGGAGCCCTCAGTAGCCTTGATCATCACAAAGCGGATGGGACATTCGTCAATAGTGCCACGGTTGCGGAGGATTTCCCAATCGATATTCCCCTGATAATGAGAGATGTCAATGCCGTGAATGTCATAACCGGCCGGGTAGCTGACATCCCCGAAAAGCGCCTTCCATCGCAGGCCATAGGGTGACACGAAGAAATAATAGAAAGCCCAAACGTAGATGGCCGCAATAGCAATACCGCCCAACCACCATGCCCAACCAGGCAGATGACGACGTAGCCACGCGAACCAACTGTTTTTTTGTTTCTTGGTTCGCGTGGCCTTACGTTTGGTTTTTGCTTTTGCTTTATTCTTCTTGACGGAAGACATTCAGATTGTGGTTATTTGGCCTGTTCGAGAGCCAGCGTGCGCGTAGGCTGATCGCAGACTTCCGTGGGTCCCCAGTACTGTATGGGACCGGGGTATACGTAGGCCGTCTCACGGGCCCAACGCTCACGATGCTCGGCAAAGGTCTTGAAGGGCTTACCTTCGAGCTCTACGAGAGCCTTCCTGATGACGGGCTTCATCTGACCGTTGCGACGCTCCATGTTCATCATCATCGTGATGGGCACACCGCCGGCCTTCCATTCATCTGCAGGTGCCGTCGTGTTCTTCACGATAGCCATATAGCCGGTCTTGTCGTTGGCAATGAGCTGAGCAGCACTTGTACCCAAGGCATAGCAGTAGTCAGCATCGAAGTTCGACGGAGCAGCGCAGCGACCCTCATAGCCGAAGAAGTGGTGCTGGGTGGCAAACTTCCCCTTGAACATACCGGTTTTGCGCCAACGCTCCAGTTTCGTAGCCACCATCGACGAGAGCAGCTTCTCGGTCTCGATAAGACTCACCTGCACATTGCCGTGAGGATCGCGGTCGAGGGCCAGCTGATGGGCAACACTCGTGGGCAGCGAGTTGAAAACAGCGAGGTTCTCGTCGGAAATCTGCTGCTTCACGAAGTCTATCTGCTCGTCGCGGCTTAGGTTCTTGGCCTCGGGACGTGCCAGCACATCGTTGAGTTCTGCAATAAGTTTCTTAATGGCAGGAATAAACTCAATCAGACCTTCCGGAATAATCACGGTGCCGAAGTTATTACCCTCCTCGGCACGACGTGCCACGACATTGGCGATATAAGTCACCACGTCGTCAAGCGTAAGGTCGTTCTTCTCAACCTCCTCTGAGATGAGGCATACGTTAGGCTGTGTCTGCAGTGCACACTCCAGTGCGATGTGCGAAGCTGAGCGGCCCATCACCTTGATAAAGTGCCAGTATTTGCGTGCGGAGTTGCAGTCGCGCTCGATATTGCCGATAAGTTCCGAATAGGTCTTGCAGGCAGTGTCAAAGCCGAACGACGTTTCAATCTGGTCGTTCTTCAGGTCGCCGTCGATGGTCTTGGGGCAACCGATGACCTGCACGCCGTAATTCTTGGCTGCATAATATTCAGCCAGCACACAGGCATTGGTGTTGGAGTCGTCGCCACCGATGATGACGATGGCCTTGATGTTCAGCTCGCGGATAATCTCCAGACCTTTTTCAAACTGCTCTTCTTTCTCGAGCTTCGTGCGTCCGGAACCGATCATGTCGAAGCCGCCGGTATTACGATACTCGTCAATGATGTCCTTCGTCAGTTCCATGTAGTTGTGGTCAACCAGTCCGCCAGGACCAAGGATGAAACCATAGAGCCGGCTTTCCGGGTTCAGTCGCTTCACGGCATCAAACAATCCCGTGATCACATTGTGACCGCCAGGTGCCTGGCCACCGGAAAGAATGATACCGACGTTCATGGGCTCATGCTTCACTGCCTCTCCGGGAACGAACTCTACAAGCGGCATACCATAGGTATTGGGGAAGAGGGTTTTGATCTCATCCTGATTGTCCACACTCTGTGTAGGAGCTCCCTCCTGCACTTTTACTGCACCCTGCAATCCACGCGGCAGCTTAGGCTGGTAGGCGGCTCTTGCAATCTGCAATGCACTTTTTTCCATAATTACTAATTCCTATTTTTGTTGATAATGAATAATCTTATCTCTATGGCGATGCAAAATTACACATTTCTCTCGAGAAATAATCATGTTTAGCACTTTTTTGCACAAAAACTCTTTGTCGTCTCGTTTTTTTTCTCTATCTTTGGCGATGGAAACAAATAATTGAAAGGAAATGGCAAATAAAAGAACACTAAAACGTGCAATCAATGCAATTAGTGAAGAACTGTTTGTGGAATGTGTGGCAGCATCTCTTTACAGCCCAGAGAACCATCAGGATGATGCAGAAGCCCTACTGGCATCAATCATCAAGATGCAAACCGACTTTACGACACGCGTATCTCATGTCGAACATGGCATGAAGCCGAAACTCTACTTTAAAGATTTGCGCGAAAAATTCTCCGCTCAGGTGAGTGACATCGTAGACCAGATTAACAATCATTAAATGTGGCGTAAATTCTGTCATTGGCTCCTGTTTAGGAAAATGGGGTGGACACATGAGGTCACCGAGCCCCATCCCGACAAGTACATCATCTGTTTGGCACCTCATACCAGCAACTGGGACTTCGTCATCGGCCAGCTCTACAACCAAGCTATGGGCATGAAGAGCAACTTCCTGATGAAGAAAGAATGGTTTTTCTGGCCTTTGGGACCAATCTTCCGACGCATGGGAGGCATTCCGGTCTATCGCAAAAAGCACGCCAGCATGACCGACATCATGGCTGAGACGGCCCGTTCAACCGAGCATTTCCGTCTATGCGTCACTCCCGAGGGGACTCGCTCCAAGGTCATGGAGTGGAAGAGAGGCTTCTATATCATTGCCCTCAAGGCAGATCTGCCGATACTCCTCTATGGCCTCGACTACGAGCGTAAGCTGATTCAGTGCACTCGCACCATCATGCCTTCTGGCAACATCGAGGCTGACATGCGCCAGATCAAACTATACTTCAAGGACTTTAAGGGGCGTCATCCTGAGAATTTTTCTGTCGGTCTGCGGCCTAATGAACAGTGAATAGTGAAAAACGAAACTTTTAATATAACGAGGAACAGATGGCTTTGGGTAGCGATATTATTCATTATTCACTGTTCATTATTCATTAGCCGAGCAGCGGCGCAACGTCCCTGGGTCAGGAATGAGTCACGTCCCTACTCCATCGAACGTGGTCTTGACGGACGTCATCTGTCAGTATGGGCAAGTCATGGCCGCTATTTCTCTGTCGATGAAAACCGATGGAAGTGGCAGCGTCCGCCTTTGTTCTGCACCAACGAAGACCTGTTCACTCAAACCATCGTTGTTCCCTATCTCATCCCCATGCTCGAAAATGCCGGGGCCATCGTGTTCACACCTCGTGAGCGCGACTGGCAACGCCATGAAATCATTGTCGACAACGATGACCGCAACTCTCTAGTCTATTATCAGGAACGCGAATTCCAGCACAAATGGACTGATGCGCCGATGCGAGGGTTTGCCCGCCACGACAGCAACTATCATGACGGGGAGAATCCTTTTGAGGCAGGCACGCTCCGCATGACCGAGTCTACCAGGAGCAGATCACGTCAGAGCACTATCAACTATCAGCCACAGTTGCCCTCTTCCGGCCGTTACGCCGTTTATGTGAGCTACGCCACGATCCACGGTAGCATCGACGATGCCCACTACACCGTGTGGCATAAGGGACAGCCGACGGAGTTTCGTGTCAACCAGCAGATGGGTGGTGGCACTTGGGTCTATCTCGGAACGTTCGAATTCGAAGGTGGTTGCTCTGACCGCAATCGCGTAGAGCTGAGCAACCTGAGCCAGCATCGCAATGGCGTAGTCACGGCTGATGCCGTCCGCTTCGGAGGCGGTATGGGCAACATCGAGCGTGGAGGCTCTACAAGCGGCTATCCCCGCTGTCTTGAAGGAGCCCGCTACTATGCCCAATGGGCAGGCATGCCCTATCAGGTGTACAGTGATCGCAAAGGCACCAACGACTACGCCGACGACATCAATGTCCGTTCATTGATGACGAACCGACTGCTGGGCGGTTCGGCCTATGCCCCTGACTCATTAGGGCTGCACGTTCCAATCGAGCTTTCCTTGGCTGTTCATAGTGACGCAGGCCACACGGATACAGGCGAAGGGGTCTTCGGCACGCTGTCAATCTGTACAACCAGCTTCGGTGCCCCTCAATTAGGTGACGGCACAAGTCGCCAGGCTTCCTATGAATTGGCAGCCAACCTGCTCCAGAACACGACCGCGGACCTGCAGTATCGCTACGGCGAATGGACTCTCCGCAAGCTCTACGACCGTAACTACTCTGAAACGCGAGTGCCCGTCGTGCCCAGTGCCATCCTCGAAACGATGTCGCACCAGAACTTCGGTGACATGCGTTATGGACAGGATCCGAACTTCCGCTTCATACTGGCTCGTTCCATCTACAAGACCTTGCTTCGCTACATTACAACACGTCATGGCGACAAATACGTTGTCCAGCCGCTTACGCCCGATAATTTCCATATTGAGTTTAAAGACAAGCGGGGCGAGGTGCGTCTCAGCTGGCAAGGACTCATCGACAGTCAGGAACCTTCCTCTGAGCCTACGGGCTATGTGCTCTATATGGCGCAGGGCGAAGGCGGCTTCGACAACGGCACAACGTTGCGCGGCACGTCATGCGATGTGCGGCTGACACCTAATGTTCTCTATCATTTCCGTGTCGCTGCCACCAACGATGGCGGTCAGAGTTTCCCCACCGAAGTGCTGTCTGCTTATTACGACCCGGCAGCTGATAAGACAGCCTTGATTGTCAATGGCTTCCATCGGCTGTCGTCGCCAGCCATCAGTCTCTACGGTCAGGGATTCGACTTCGACGAGGATCCAGGTGTCAGCTATGGTCTGACGGCCGGCTTCCTCGGTCGTCAGCAGGTGTTCGACCCGCGTCAGATAGGCATTGAAGACTCCACAGGCTTAGGCTACACCTCAGAAGAGCTGGCAGGCTACTTCATCGCCGGCAACGACTTCACCGATGTCCGCACTCATGCTGAAGCTATTGCGATGGCAGGCGAATTCAGTTTCGTCAGCAGCTCGTCGCAAGCCGTCCAAAGCAGACTGACCTCCTTGCACCCTTACACCGTGGTCGACCTCATGCTCGGCCTTGAGAAAGACGATGGTCATAGCCTTGTCAATTATAAGTCTTTCCCCCCGACACTTCAGACCGCCCTGCTTGACTACACTTCACGCGGCGGACGGTTGCTCGTCAGCGGAGCCTTCGTTGGCAGCGACCAGACAACCGATGCCGACAAGGCGATGCTCCGTGAACTGCTGAAAACGGAATGTGCGGGCACCAACCGCCTCAACAATTCTGCCGTCAGCGGACTGGGACTCGACTTCAGCATCTACAGTCAGCTCAACGACCGTCACTATGCAGCCACCCGCACCGACGTGCTTATGCCTGTCGGAACGGCCTTTCCGGCCATGGTATATCTCAACGACGACACAAGTGCCGCCGTGGCATATCAGGGCGTCGACTACCGTTCGTTCACCATGGGCTTCCCCTTTGAGTGCATTGTTGACAAGCAGCAACGTGCTGCCATCATGCGTGGCATACTTAATTTTCTAACAAACAACTGATTATGGCAAAGATATTAACCAACGCTTCGGGTACGCGTAACATAGAAGTAACCGACCAACATTTAGAAACCATCGAGCGCTATCAGCTGATGCGCGACCTCATCGACTCCAATGGATTTGTGGATGAGCAGGTGCTCGACAAGTTGAAACTCAACATCCGTTCACTCCTTGAGTCGGAGGCTGGCCCTGACAAGAATCTGCTCGACCTTTGTCTCGATGTCATCTATCATCCCAACATGAAGGCCCTCGGTCTGCAGAACCTCATGCAGCTCTACGTCGAATGGCAGAAAGACCGCGAGAATGGAGTATCGGCTGACTGACTTCCTGCCTACCACCAAAAAGGAACTTGAATTGCGGGGATGGGATTATGTTGACGTGATCTTGTTCTCCGGCGATGCTTATGTCGACCACCCGTCGTTCGGGGCTGCCGTCATCGGGCGTACACTCGAGGCTGCCGGCTTCCGTGTGGCCATCGTCCCACAGCCTGACTGGCATGGGGACTACCGCGATTTCCGCAAATTAGGACGTCCGCGATTGTTCTTTGGCATCTCGCCCGGTTGCATGGATTCCATGGTCAACAAATACACTGCGGCCCGTCGTCTGCGCTCAGAGGATGCCTATTCCCCAGACGGACGTCACGACCTGCGTCCCGAATACCCCACCATCGTCTACTCCCAGATTCTGAAACAGCTCTATCCCGATGTGCCCGTCGTGCTCGGCGGCATCGAGGCATCGCTTCGCCGAGTCACTCACTATGACTATTGGCAGGACCGTCTGCGCCCCTCTATCCTGGTTGACTCTGGAGCCGACCTCATCATCTACGGCATGGGCGAGAAACCTATCGTTGAACTCGCTCGACGCTTGGACTCCGGCGAACCCATTGAAGCGGTCCTTCATTTGCCTCAAAGTGCCGCTTTGTTGCCCTCAAAGGACCCCTTCGCCACCGTCAGGGCAACTGACATTGTCCTCCATTCCCACGAGGAGTGCCTGCAGGACAAACGTGCACAGGCAGAGAACTTCCGCCACATCGAGGAGCAGTCGAACATGATGCACGCCCAGCGACTCTTGCAGCGGGTGCGCAACAAGGTCGTGGTGGTCAATCCCCCCTACCCGCCCATGACGACCGAGGAACTGGATGCCTCATTCGACCTGCCCTACACGCGCCAACCGCACCCCAAATATAAGGGCAAGCGCATCCCGGCCTACGACATGATTAAGTTCTCAGTCAACATCCATCGCGGCTGTTTTGGTGGTTGCGCCTTCTGCACCATCTCTGCCCATCAGGGGAAATTCATCTCTTGCCGCTCCAAGGACAGCATCCTGCGGGAGGTGAAGCAGGTTGTCGAGATGCCCGACTTCAAGGGCTATCTCAGCGATCTTGGCGGTCCGTCGGCCAATATGTATGGCATGCATGGCCGCAACCTCAATGCTTGCGAGAAGTGCCGCCGTCCTTCGTGCATCCATCCACAGATATGCCCGAACCTCGACACCTCCCATCAGAAGCTACTCGATGTCTATCGGGCCGTTGACGCCCTGCCCGGCATCAAGAAGAGTTTCATTGGCAGCGGTGTGCGCTATGACCTGTTGTTATATAAGAGTAAGGACGAGGCGGCCAACCGCTCTGCCGAAGAATATACCCGCGAACTTATCTGCCGACATGTCAGCGGACGTCTGAAAGTGGCGCCGGAGCACACCAGCGACCGTGTGCTCATGCTCATGCGCAAACCGTCGTTCAGTCAGTTCGGACAGTTCAAACGCATCTTCGACCGTATCAACCGCGAAGAACACCTTCGCCAGCAGATTATCCCCTACTTCATCTCGTCGCATCCCGGTTGCCATGAGGAAGACATGGCAGAATTGGCCGTGCTGACCAAGGACATGGATTTCCAGCTTGAGCAGGTGCAGGACTTCACACCGACGCCTATGACCGTAGCCACCGAGACTTGGTACACGGGCTTCAACCCCTATACACTCGAGCCGGTCTTCTCTGCCAAGACTCCACGCGAAAAGCTCGCCCAGCGCCAGTATTTCTTCTGGTACAAGCCAGAGGAGCGACGCAACATCGAGCAGAGCCTCCGTCGCATCGGGCGTCCCGACCTCATCTCGCGCCTCTACAACTCACCGCCGCCATTCACGTCGTCATTCCATTCCTCCACCAGACCACAACATGCAAATCATAGAGCAAACCCTCGTCCCGAAGAACCCCGCGAAGAGAAGCGAGGACGGCATCGTCGTAAGCGATGACTTCATCGCCGTCATCGACGGATCCACCTCTAAGTCCACACGCCGTTGCTATAAGAGCCTTAACCTCACTGGCCGCAGCAATGGCGAGATGGCCATGCGCATCGTCCGCAACTACATCCTCAAAATGCCCAAGACCGTCACATGCCATCAGTTTTGTGTGGGCGTCACCCGAGTCATGCGGCAACAATATAAATCCTCCTTGCTGTCGCATCTGTCAGAACATCCCGAAGACCGGCTCACCGCCAGCGCCGTCATCTTCAGCCGTCTTAACCGCGAAATCTGGATGATTGGTGACTGCCAGTGCTTGGTGGGCGATGAATATTTCGACAATCCCAAGCCATACGAACAGGAACTGGCTGAGCGGCGTGCCGACATCATCCGTCAATCCCCCACCCCATGGGATCATTTCATGGAAGATGATACTGCCCGCGCTGCCATCATCCCACGGATGCTCGAGTCGATGCAGCAGCAGAACGTCAGCTACTCCGTCATCGACGGCTTCCCCATTCCCGAGCAGCACGTACATATCATCACCCTCGACTTCCAACCGTGGGAGATAGTCCTTGCCTCCGATGGCTATCCATTCCTCGGCTCCACCCTTGCCGAGTCAGAATCGAAGCTTGCCGAACAGAAAGCCAACGACCCGCTCAATATTGGCACGTTCAAGGCCACCAAGGCTTTTGCCAAGGGCAATAATTCGTTTGACGACCGTGCGTATATCAGATTTAAGGTTTAAAATTTGGCAGTTTCGCAAAAATTGAGTACCTTTGCACCCGCTTTGGCGCAGAGGCATCAAGTGGGGTTCCGTAGCTCAGCTGGATAGAGCAACAGCCTTCTAAGCTGTGGGTCTTGGGTTCGAGTCCCAACGGAATCACAAAGAGAGACCAAGGGGTCTCTCTTTGCGTTTCATCTGGGACATCTCACCCAAGGGTTCTTTCAGTCGCTTCGCTTTGTGAAAGCGTCTCTTCGAGCCGAGCGCGAGTCCCTACGGCACCACCCAGTTGTATCGAAGACTTCTTTTACGTACTTCTATTCCTCCCCAATCCCACTCATGTGAGTCAGGCACAAGTAAATTCTTGACTGCTTACAGATAATGCTGACGTATAGCACTAAAAGGTGCTTTTTTAGGATTTGGTGTCTTCGATGAGTCGGAGCATGGTGACGGGAATGTGGGTGAAAGCGGCACCAAGAAGTCCCGGCAACATGACGACGACGTGACGGTTCTTCTCAATGCGCATCTGCATATTGTATTCGCGCGCATGCGAGGGAATACGGACTTCTGTTAAAAGTTCTTTTGACGGGCTATTTTTTCATCGGAAATCCTTTGCACTACCATTTTTTTTGCTTACCTTTGCAGTGATTAAGACTCGTAGTTAAGGTGAAGCTCATCATCATGACAAAAGCCACGTTTTTCGTGGAGGAAGACAAGATTCTGACTACGCTCTTCGAAGAGGGGCTGGAGAATCTTCATCTCTATAAGCCTGGTTCGGAACCGATGTATTCCGAACGACTGCTGACCCTACTGTCAGACGAATACTACAAGAAAATCATTGTTCACGACCATTTTTATCTGCGAGAAGAATACGGTCTCAGGGGCATCCACCTGAACACAGCTGACGCTGAGTTGCCTTATGGCTACAAGGGACACGTCAGCCGGACTTGTCATGCCTTCGAAGAGCTGCGTGAAGCCAAGAAACGCTCTAACTACGTTTTCCTGAAAACCATCTTCGACAGCCAGTCGAACCCCAACGACAAACAGACGCTCACTTACGACGCCCTAAAAGCTGCCTCGCGTCAGGGACTCATCGACCGCAAGGTCTATGCCATGGGGGGCATCTCACTCGACAATGTGAAGATGGTGCGCGACTTGGGCTTTGGCGGTGTCGTGGTGTGTGGCGACCTGTGGAACCGTTTCGATATTCACAAGGGACAGGACTACAGGGAACTGATCAGTCACTTCCTGAAGCTGCAGAAGTCGGTGGAATAATTCGGAGTGGGGAAAAAACCAAACCAATCAATCTAATCATATAAAGAAAACAATGAATACCTTTCAGTCTTACATGGTCTTCTCGGGTACTGCAACGAGATATCTGGCAGAGAAGATTTGCCAAAGTCTGGGCTGCCCATTGGGCAAGATGCAGATGACCAAGTTCTCGGATGGTGAATTTGCCGTGTCGTATGAAGAATCTATTCGCGGACGCGACATTTTCCTGGTGCAGAGCACATTCCCCAAGAGCGACAACCTGATGGAGTTGCTCCTCATGATTGATGCGGCCAAGCGTGCTTCTGCCCGCACGATCAACGCCGTCATTCCCTATTTCGGATGGGCTCGTCAAGACCGTAAGGACAAACCGCGCGTCTCCATAGGTGCCAAGCTGGTGGCTGACCTGCTGAGCGTGGCGGGCGTCAACAGGGTCATCACGATGGACCTGCATGCCGACCAGATTCAGGGATTCTTCGACGTGCCCGTCGACCATCTGTATGCTTCGGGCGTGCTGCTACCCTATCTGCAGGGCCTGAAGCTCGACGACATGGTCATCGCCTCGCCCGACGTAGGCGGTTCGAAACGTGCCAACACGTATGCAAAGTACCTCGGTTGTCCGCTGGTGCTGTGCAACAAGACCCGCGCCCGCGCCAATGTCATCGAGTCGATGCAGATCATCGGTGAGGTGGAAGGCAAGAACGTGGTTATCGTCGACGATATGGTCGACACGGCAGGCACCATCACTAAGGCGGCTGACCTGATGATCGAGGCTGGCGCCAAGAGTGTGCGGGCCTGCGCTTCCCACTGCGTGATGAGTGGTCCTGCCAGTGACCGCGTGCAGGCTTCTGCCCTGGAGGAGATCGTCTTCACGGATTCTATTCCCTATACGCAGCGCTGTGCGAAGGTGAAGCAGATCAGTGTGGCCGACATGTTTGCCGAGACTATTACGCGCGTCATCAACAACGAGAGCATCAGCGACCAATACCTGGTATAAAGAATCATCCACAAAAACAATAACCAACATGAAGCGACTTCTATTATTTGCAGGCATGGCCCTGGCTATGACAGCCTGCCACCAGAACGGCTATAAGATTGAGGGTTCGGCCTTGGGCTACGACGATGGTGACACAATGTTCATCGCCAACATCTCGATGGAGCCCGTCGACACCCTAATCGTGAAGGACGGTAAGTTCGGCAAGAGCGGACATGTGGACAGCGTGGAGCTGGGTCTCATCTATGCCCAGAAGAATCCTGACGACGCCGTTCTCTTCTTCATAGAGCCGGGTACGATCCTGCTGACGATGTCTGGCGACGCAAACAGTTCGAAGGTGGCCGGCACCAAGTCGAACGACGGTCTGCAGACGCTGACCGACAAAACCAACGAACTGGAGAGACGGCTGGAGCAGTTGAGCATGGCCTTCAACGACACGACGGCGACAACTGAGGAGAAACGACTGGAGATTACTCGGGAATACACCAAAATCCAGGAGGACTTCCCCAGACTTTTCGTTGAAGCTGCTGAGCAGAACTTAGACAACGAGTTCGGATATTTCGTGGTGACTAACCTGGCTCCCAACATAGGTCTCGAGCAGGTGCAGGCACTCATTGACAAGATGCCCGCCAAGTTCCGCGAGCGTCAGGAACTGAAAGAGCTGGAAGCCATGGTGCAACAGGCTAACGGCGATGGACAGGAGCTGCAGATTGAAGACTTCACGATGACCACGCCCGATGGCGAGGAGCTGAGCGTGACGGACGAGGTGGAGCAGCACGAGCTGACCATCCTTGACTTCTGGGCATCATGGTGTCAGCCCTGCGTGAGGGAGATGCCTAATATGGTGGCGCTCTACGACGCATATCACGACAAGGGGCTCGGCATCATCGGCATCTCGCTGGATGAGGATCATGACCAGTGGACGAAGGCCATTAAGTCACTGGGGCTAAAATGGCCCCAGATCTCTGACCTGAAGGGCTGGCACTCGTATGCCGCCGAGATGTTTCAGGTGCAAGCCATTCCCCACATGATTGTGGTTGACAAGAATGGCACGATTCTACAGCGAGGGTTGCGCGGAGAAGCCCTCAGCAAGTTTGTTGCCGAGAAGCTCGATTGATAAGGAATGATTGAAAGGAACGAACCTTCATGATGCACGAAGTGCCGCTTCTCTAATTAAGAAGCGGCACTTCTTTAACCGAAAAGCCAGTTGTCTGCGACTATACAACTCTCCAAGCAAGCGCTACTTGCGAAGGTTAGATTTTATTGTCCTTGGGGAACACTACGGCCGGAGTGAACATCTTTGCTTCCTCGAAGTCCATCAAGGCATAGGAGATGATGATAATCGTGTCGCCCACCTGAACCTTGCGAGCGGCAGCCCCGTTGAGACAGACACAACCAGAACCACGCTCTCCGCATATGACATAAGTCTCAAGTCGCTCACCGTTATTGTTGTCGACCACCTGCACCTTTTCGCCGGCAATCAGGTTGGCTGCATCCATCAGATCTTCATCGATGGTGATACTGCCCATATAGTTCAGGTTGGCCTCAGTCACCTGAACGCAGTGAAGTTTCGACTTCATTACTTCGATTATCATGACTCCTTGTATTTGATGTGATCAATCAGACGAATGGGCGTATGACCGCAATAGACCGTGATGCAACCGACGACATAGGGTGATGCGTCCCAGGAATCAATGTCCTGAAGCGTGTTGCCGTCGACGATGGCAAAATACTCCACACGCAGACCCTCAACGGCGTTGATGGTGTCGACGACGTAGTCGTTGGTTTCCTGCAACGAGTGCGTCTTGGCATAGTCGATGCTTTCGCTGAGCGCCTTGTAGATGGCAGGTGCGATGGCACGCTCATCAGGCGTCAGCAAGGTGTTGCGGCTCGACTTAGCCAGTCCATCAGCCTCGCGGACAATGGGACACTCCACAATCTGGATGCCCAGTCCGAGATGGCGCACCATAGCCTTAACGACGGCTATCTGCTGCCAGTCTTTTTCGCCAAAATAGGCACGGTCAGGGCGAACGATATAGAACAGACGGCTGACCACCTGACAGACACCATTGAAGTGGCCGGGCCGATGAGCGCCCTCCATGACCGTCGACACGGGCGGATACTCAAAGTGGCGTGTATCGGGTGTGGGATACATCTCTTCAACCGAAGGAGCCAGCACATAATCAGCCTGGCATTCCTCAAGCAGACGACAATCGGCATCCAAGTCGCGCGGATAGTTCTTCAAGTCGTTCTGGTCGTTGAACTGAGTAGGATTCACAAAGACCGACACCACAGTGATGTCATTTTCCTCGACGCTCCGCATGACAAGCGAAGCGTGACCTTCGTGCAAGGCGCCCATCGTGGGCACTAGTCCGATGCTGCGTCCCTGCTTGCGCTCGTCGAAGAGAGCATTCTGCAGGCTGGCAATCTTAGTAAATACTTTCATTCCTTTTTTCGATGAGTTGATGATTTCGGGGTGCAAAATAACAACAAATTTCTCAAATATGGAAAAAAAACGCTAAAATAAAGCCTATAAAATGTCACTTTTTCCTAAAATCGCACATTTTATGCTCAAGTATGCAATAAATTTTGTACCTTTGCAAGGAATTAAAGACTATAGAGATGGCAAAGAAGAAGATACTGTTCATCAATCAGGAGATTGCTCCTTACGTGCCCGAAACTCCCCTCGCCTTGATGGGACGCGAACTGCCTCGCTTCATGCAGGAGCATAATCACGAAATCCGTACGTTCATGCCCAAATGGGGGACTATCAACGAGCGTCGTGGACAGTTGCATGAGGTCATCCGCCTTTCGGGCATGAACCTCATCATCAACGATACCGACCACCCGCTGATCATCAAGGTGGCCAGTATTCAGTCTACACGTGTGCAGGTCTACTTCATTGACAATGACGATTACTTCACCAAGCGACAGATGACCACTGACGAAAACGGCGACCTCTATCCCGACAACGGAGAGCGTGCCATTTTCTTCGCCCGTGGCGTCCTGGAGACTGTGAAGAAACTGCGCTGGGTGCCTGACATCATCCACTGTCAGGGTTGGATGAGCGCAGTCGTGCCTCTCTACGTGAAAACTGCCTATCACGATGAGCCGTCGTTTGCCAACACCAAGGTCATCACGTCGCTGTTCACCAAGAATCTCAAGAAGGATCTCGGCGAGAATTTCAAGAAGTGTCTGGAATTCCGCGATGCCAAGGCTGAACTGCTGGCACACTACAACGACAATTTCGACTTTGAGGAACTGGGCAAGCTTGCCATTGACTACAGCGACGGCATCGTCGTGGCTGCCAAGGATGCTAACAAGAAACTGCTGAAGTACTCGAAGGACAAGGGGCTGCCCCGGCTCAACTATAATGAAGATTTCGGCAATGCCTACGAAGCATTCTACGACGAGATTTATCCTGACGTGGAATAACAAAGAATCATTACCCCTAAGAAAATGAACAAACTGACATATATGGCTGGGGTCGCTTTGACGGCAATGGCCATTTTTGCTTGCGACAATGACTTGCTCAACATCGGCAACACATTGACCGACGAGAGCGACAAGTTGGATCTGGCCTCTGCTAACTTCAGCGTCGAGACCCGTACCATCGCTGCTGACTCGGTGCTGGCACTCTCGACAAACTGCTACTTCGGCCGCGTCAGAGACCCTGAGACGGGGGCTGACGTCACTAGTGAATTCACCACACAGTTCCACTTGCTCGACAACATCTACATCTCACCGGAGGAGAAAATCGTCGGACGCTATGACAACCGTGCTTCGGCTGATTCTTGCGACATCGTCATCTATATTTCCTCGCCCTTCATGACCGACGACAGCCTGCAGGCCGTCAAGATGCGGGTCAACGAACTGGCACAACCTATGGAAGAGGGTCAGCGCTACTACTCGAACCTCAACCCGCGGCAACATGGCATGCTGCGCAGCAACGGTCTGAAGCAAAGCAAGATGTTCTCCTTCAAGAACCTACTTGACAGCGACAGTCTCCGCGAGACGTCAACCTATCTCAACAACATCCGCATCACGCTCAACAAACCTTACACTGCTACTGACGGCACCGTATATAACAACTACGGCACCTACTTGATGCGCAACTACTATGATCATCATGAGTATTTCCGCAGTTCGTATGCTTTCATCCACAATTTGTGTCCCGGATTCTTCTTCGAGATTACGGACGGCTACGGCTTCCATGCAAAGGTCACGGACATCGGTCTGCGCGTCTACTACCGTGTAGAGTCTGACACATCGATTGTCAATGCGCAGCTGACTCTTGCCGGCACCAAGGAGGTGCTGCAGACCACCCACATCAGCAACAACCAGGATGCCATCAAGTCGATGGCCGAGGAAACGGGGCATACATATCTCAAGACACCGGCCGGGCTGTTCACTGAGGTGACCATTCCTGTTGACGAGGTGAAAAGCAGTTCGCATGCCAGCGATTCGCTTGTCGGCGCAAAGCTCACCCTTCAGCGCATCAATAACGAATCTTTCGACCACCGGCTGCTGGGCACTCCCTCAACCCTGCTGCTCGTCCAGAAAGACAGTCTCTACAGTTTCTTTGAAAACGGTAAGGTGCCCAACAACAAGACATCGTTCTACACGTCCATCACGACGAACATGAACTACTATTCCTTCACCAACATCTCGAACCTTGTCACGCTGCTTTGGGAGATGAAGCAGAACGGGCTCCGCGAAGATGCTGACTGGGTGAGCCATCATCCCAACTGGAACAAAATGGTGCTGGTGCCTATCACCTATACGCAGAGCAACACGAGCTCTTCGATTACTAATGTGCAGCACGACATGTCGCTCAACAGCATCCGTCTGGTCGGTGGGCCTGACAACCCGAATGAGCCAGTGAAGCTGAGTGTCGTCTATGCTAAATTCAAATAAGGTGATGGCCGACGGATTTCTTGAATCGCATCAGCAGGACTATGAGGCCCGTAAGGAGGCTTACCTGCGCAAGAAGAAGCATTTACCCAAACAAGGCCGACGGTTAGAACGTCCTGAAGACGATTCTCTTTAAGAAGCATCAAAGAAAAAGGCGGCTTCCTTAACACCGAAGGAAGCCGCCTTTCTGTTATCAATCCGGCAGTTTACTTAGCATAGAGAGCCACGATGGTCTCGTACTTCTCCTGCTTACCACTCGTCTGCTTGGGCTCGCCAACTTTCTTGCCATATTCGTAGGCCTGCTCCAGAGAGAGCTTACCCTCCTCAAAGTCCTTACCGATACCAGCATCGAAGCTGGCGTAGCGTTCATTTTTCATCTTGGGCAGCTCACTTTCCTCAAGGATGGCAGCAGCATTGAGCAGGGCACGGGCCATGGCGTCCATACCGCTGATGTGAGCAATGAAGAGGTCTTCAAGGTCGGTCGAGTTACGACGAATCTTGGCGTCGAAGTTCGTACCGCCATTGCCAAGACCACCATTGCGGATAATCTCGAGCATAGCCTGCGTCAGCTCAAAGTTGTCGATAGGGAACTGGTCGGTGTCCCAGCCGTTCTGAGCATCACCGCGATTGGCATCAATAGAACCCAGCATGCCAGCATCAACGGCGCAAGCCAGCTCGTGCTCGAAGGTGTGACCGGCGAGCGTGGCGTGGTTCACCTCGATGTTCACCTTGAAGTCCTTGTCGAGACCATGAGCGCGGAGGAAGCCGATGACGGTCTCCGTGTCGACATCATACTGGTGCTTTGAAGGCTCCATAGGCTTCGGCTCGATGAGGAACGTACCCTTGAAGCCCTTGGCACGAGCATAGTCGCGGGCCATCGTCAGCATGGTGGCCATGTGCTCCTTCTCGCGCTTCTGATCGGTGTTCAGCAGGCTCATGTAGCCCTCACGACCGCCCCAGAAGACATAGTTGGTGCCACCCAGCTTAATGGTAGCGTCGATGGCATTCTTAATCTGCACGATGGCACGTGCAACGACATCGAAGTCGGGGTTGGTGGAAGCACCGTTAGCATAACGCTTATGACCGAAGACGTTAGCCGTGCCCCAGAGCAACTTGATGTTAGGATATTGCTGCATCTTCACCAGGGCGTAGTCGGTGATTTCCTTCATGCGGGCCTCATACTCCTCAACGGTCTCACCCTCCTCAACGAGGTCGACATCGTGGAAGCAGAAATACTCAATGCCCAGTTTGTCCATGATCTCGAAGCCGGCATCCATCTTGTCCTTGGCACGCTGTACGGGGCACTCAGCCTTGTCCCACTCATACGAACGGGTCTGGCCGCCGAACTGGTCAGCGCTGGCGCCACCCAAGGTGTGCCACCAAGCCATAGCAAACTTCAGCCACTCCTTCATCTTCTTGCCCATCACGACACGCTCAGGCTCATAATAGTGGAAAGCCATCACGTTTTTGCTCTCTTTTCCCTCGAAAGGAATCTTGCCTGTAAAGGCGAAATACTCTTTTGCCATTTCTTTAATAAATTTGTTAGTTCAAAATAATCTCAGTCATTCTGTCTTCTTCTATGTTGCAAACCAAATAATTGGTCTGACTTTTATTGTTTATACTCGTTTTTTACTTTATTTTACATACAAACATCCAAGAAATCCCCTTCCAGACACGTTTTCTTGCG
>FLNY01004270.1_pt1 | contig 29203 bp, 25 predicted proteins | sample 1140381 | NCBI WGS metagenome assembly FLNY01 (sample SAMEA3878172, study PRJEB12797) | bioreactor metagenome | biome: Moose rumen | place: Sweden | collected 2011-10 | reverse complement strand
CTTTGCTTCTTTGATTACATGGGCATTCTATATGAAAGCTGTAGCCAGGGGCTTGGAAGACGATTCAATAGATGGAAAGCCTGGAAGGCTTTACTATGAGTAACCGAGGGCGAAGCCCCCGGAATAGACATGGAGATTACCTCCCCGCCCCTGCCTGGAAGGCAGTACCACCGGCATCTCATAGTACTGCCTTACAGGCAGCGAGGAGAAGTTCATCTACACTTTCCGAGGGCTTCGCCCCCGGTTACTCAAAGTGAAGCCTTCCAGGCTTGAGATGCTTTCCTGACTTTACTTAGCATAAAGCAGTCAGATCGTTTTTTAGCGGACACCGATAAAATTCATTATTTCATTTCTTCAATAATTCATTTTTATTTATAGCTGTCCGGTAAAGTTATTTCATCCTCACCTTCACCCTCGATTATCTCTACATTATAAAAGAACAGCCATCATAAGGCACTTGTACGGCGTCCGCTGGCGCCTTGATCACTCAACTTCCCACGCTGGGTTGTTTGCAGCATCGTGATGCAGCAATTGCAGCATCGCGTACATGCAATTGCTGCATCACGATGCTGCAAACACTTTCTGCTGTTACCTTTACCTCCGCAGGACGATAAATACATCAAAATAGCTGGAAGAAATAATTGCTGTCCGCTAAGATATTTATTTATGTCGGGAAGTTATATAATCAGAAAATTATTGTATTTTTGCCATCGATTTGGGGGGGTAACACCAATCCAAGCTGAATGCACGACAAAACAGCAGCCTGCCAGCAGCCTCCTGGTTTTCAAAAGAGAGTAGATCATCTTTCGAAGCATAATAACGCCACAAATATACGATGTTATAACGAAAAAGAGAAAGAAACAGGGAAAAAGAGAAAGGAAATATTAAATAATCCCTAATCTTTTCATACCTTTGTCCCCGAAAAAGAAAAGAAGGAATGAAAATACCGAAAGCTCCGCTTCTCGCTTGCCTGTTTCTGTTCCTCTGCACGGCAGCTTTGTCGCAGGGCAAGGACGAAGCCACCGAAGGCACTTTCCTCCTTCAGGGAGAAGACAGACCGGCGGCAGGGAGCACACTTTCCGTTTCCTACTCACAAGGCGATGTGTCGCAATTCACGTTCAAGTGGACGCGAGGCGATGCCCTGGGCGTCTTCAATCAGGAAGCAGTGCTCTCGGTCACGCCCGAATATACGCTGACCGACCAAGACTATGAGCACTGGGTGCGCGTCAGCGTAAGCAACCAGTCGGGCAAGACCGTCTTTACACAAGACACATGGATAAGCAAGTTGCCCGTCCTGTATATCGATGTTGCAGGAGGCAATGACATCGTCTCCAAGAACGACTATCTGCCTGCCAGCCTCCGCCTGCAGGGCAATGCAGAATACGAACAGCAATACCTCGGCCAGACAGAAATAAAAGGCCGTGGGAACTCCTCCTGGAAGATGTACCCGCAGAAGCCCTACAAGCTGAAGCTTGGGAAGAAGACCAGCCTCTTCGACTTCGGGAAGAGCAAGCACTGGGTCCTGCTCTCCAATTTCAACGACAAGTGCGGCCTCAGGAACTATGTAGCAAGCCAGCTGGCAAAAGCCCTGGGTATCTACGGAATGAACATGACATGGGTGGATGTTGTGCTCAATGGTGAAGCCAAAGGATGCTACATGCTCAGCCAGCACCTGCGTGTCGATAAGCATTGTGTGGACATCTTCAGCTGGAAAGACGAGGCTGAGGGCATAGCCAGCCCGCTCTTCTCTGCCATGCTGGACGAGGGTGGGGTCACCGACGACGACGATATGGGCCAGCTCGAAGATGCCATGCAGCAGAACCTCTCATGGGTGACGGACGGCATGGTCACCTTCAAGGGACGGACATACGACCTCGCCAAATATGGGCTGAAAGAAGACTACGACCTCGACCAGGGCTATCTCTTCGAGGCAGAGAACCCTCATGAAAGTCCCAACGGCTTCACAACTCCCGGAGGTGTCTTCCTGAAGATAAACACCCCCGAAAACATCAACACGAACCCCGCCATGCTGGCTGCTGCTGCCGACATCTGGAACCGCTTCGAGGCCGTATGCCTCAAAGAACCTCCTATGAAAGGAAAAGGCTATGAGGAATATGCCGACATGCAGTCGATGGTAGGCATCTGGCTCGTGAACGAGATTATGGGGCAAGGCGACCCGGACAACTCCCGCTTCTCCTATATAGCCCCCGACGGCAAGCTCCACTTCGGCCCCGCCTGGGACTTCGACCACAGCTCTGCATGCTGGTCTGTAGGAGGAGGCACGACGACATTCCATACGCTCAAGAACCGCAAGCCCCATTCCTACTATCAATACTGGTTCCCCGACCCCGTCCTGTGTCAGTTGGCTTACGATATTTATTGGGAGGTGGCTCGGCCTTTCCTCTCAGACCTCTTTTCAGAGGGAGGGGAGCTGGATGCGATTTATGCAAACATCCAGGAAGCATTGCTGACGAACGACAATCTCTGGGGCGAGTATCCGTGCCTGTTGCACCCTTCAGCCAGTCCGAGAACAGCATCAGAGGACTATGAAGAGTTCAAGACATTCATCCTCGAACACCTTCAGTGGTTGGACAGTCAACTCGAATCCGTGGAGACATTCATCGATGCTACGAACGACGTCTGCCCCTACCATTACATCGAAACAGAGAAAGCCATCAAGATGATACAGGACAGGCATCTTTATATCGTAAGAGGCTCCAGATGGTACAACATGGATGGCAGAAGGACAAAATAGAACTGTTCCTTCATCCTCAATTCGTATCCCAGTCTTTCGTCGAAAATACTTCTGCCCGACAATAAGAGGAAAAACTTTTGCATTCCTTTTGTATTGTGCTCTCCTTTTCGTACCTTTGCGGCGCGTATTATATATAATAATGTAAAAAGCATAATGTAAAGACGTATGAAAATAGAAAGCAAGATAATGGATGCCGTCAGGGCCATCGTGGAGGAGCTCTACGGCCAGCCTGTGCCCGAGAAGATGGTGCAGCTGCAGCAGACACGGCCTGAGTTCGAGGGACAGATAACGCTCGTGGTGTTCCCCTTCACGAAGATGAGTCACAAGGCTCCTGAGGCTACGGCGCAGGAGATTGGCCAGCGTCTGAAGGAAAGGCTGCCGGAGGTCATCAGCGCATACAATGCCGTGAAGGGCTTCCTCAACCTTTGCATCAGCTCGCGCGAGTGGATAAGTCTGCTCCAAGAGATACAGGCGAACCCTCAGTTCGGCTTCATTCCCGTCACGGACGACAGCCCGCTCGTCATGATAGAATACTCTTCGCCCAACACCAACAAGCCCCTTCACCTCGGTCACGTCCGCAATAATCTGCTCGGATGGGCTTTGGCAAAGGTCATGGAAGCCAATGGAAACAAGGTCGTCAAGACGAATATCGTGAACGACCGAGGCATCCACATCTGCAAGTCTATGCTGGCCTGGCTCAAATGGGGCAATGGCGAGACGCCCGAATCGTCCGGCAAGAAAGGCGACCACCTCATTGGTGATTACTATGTTGCCTTCGATAAGCATTATCGCGAGGAAGTGAAGGAGCTCATGGAAAAGCAGGGAATGGACGAGGAGCAGGCGAAGCAAGAGGCTCCCCTCATCAAGGAAGCTCACGAAATGCTCGTGAAGTGGGAACAGAATGACCCAGAGGTTCGCGCTCTTTGGAAAAGGATGAACGAGTGGGTCTATGCAGGTTTCGACGAGACGTATAAGGCTTTGGGAGTCAGCTTCGACAAGATATATTACGAGAGCGAGACGTACCTCGAAGGCAAGGAGAAGGTGGAGGAAGGCCTCGCGAAAGGCTTCTTCTATCGTCGCGACGACGGAAGCGTCTGGGCAGACCTCACCGCAGAAGGTCTTGACGAGAAGCTCCTTCTCCGCTCCGACGGCACAAGTGTGTATATGACGCAGGATATCGGTACTGCCAAACTGCGTTTCCAGGACTATCCCATCGATAAGATGATATACGTCGTGGGCAACGAACAGAACTATCATTTCCAGGTGCTCAGCATCTTGCTCGACAAGTTAGGCTTCAAGTGGGGCAAGGACCTCGTGCACTTCTCCTATGGCATGGTGGAGCTGCCCAACGGTAAGATGAAGAGCCGTGAGGGAACCGTCGTGGATGCAGACGACCTCATCGCAACCATGATACAGGATGCAAAGGAGCTCTCGGCTGATAAAGTCAACAAGCTCGAAGGCATTACTGAGCAGGAGGCTCAGGAGATAGCTCGCATCGTGGGCATGGGTGCGCTCAAATACTTCATTCTGAAAGTCGATGCACGCAAGAACATGCTCTTCAATCCGGAAGAGAGTATCGACTTCAACGGCAATACAGGTCCCTTCATTCAGTACACTTACGCACGCATCAGAAGCATCCTTAGGAAGTGGAACGACGAGATAGCTCTGGACGAGAAGGCTTTCGAAGTGGAACTTGCGGAAAAGGAAATCAGCCTCATTCAAAGGCTGCAAGGCTTCGAGACGGCAGTTCGTCAGGCAGGACAGGACTACAACCCGAGTTGCATAGCCAACTACTGCTACGACCTCGTCAAGGAGTACAACCAGTTCTACCACGACTTCAGCGTTCTCAAGGAAGAGGATAAAGCCAAGCAGCAAGTGCGACTCATGCTCTCGGCTGCAGTCGGTCAGGTCGTCAAGAACGGCATGGGACTCTTAGGCATCGAGGTGCCAGAAAGGATGTAGGACCCCCCGACCCCCTTTAGGGGGAGGAAAAGCAGAGGAACAAGGACATGGATTACGATAAGCTGAAAGGAATCGTCGATTTCAACGCCATAGCTGTCGATGCAGGCTGCAGCGGCAATCCTGGTGCGATGGAGTATCAGGGCGTCTATCTCGGCAATGAGCAGCGGCTGTTCCACTTCGGCCCGATACCTGGCACAAACAACATCGGCGAGTTCCTTGCCATTGTTCATGCGCTGGCGCTCATCAAGAAGAATGGCTGGGACATGAAGGTTTACAGCGACAGCATCAGCGGTATGGCGTGGGTGCGGAACAAGAAGGCGAAGACCACATTGAAGCGCGATGCCTCGACAGCCCAGGCGCTCGACCTCGTGATTCGTGCCGAGAACTGGCTCTGGGCGAACCCCAAGCACGCAGAAGTGCTGAAGTGGAACACGGAGGAGTGGGGAGAAATCCCCGCCGACTTCGGGAGGAAAGCCTCTCCCAAACCCTCCCCTAAAGGGAAGGGCTCAGGTGAATGAAAAAATGGTAAATGTAAGATGAAGCGAAGCATACATTTTCTGGAGTACCTTTACTGTCATTTGCTTATCGTTTTCCTGATAGGCAGGGTGTGGTTCATCTTGAATAATTGTGACATAGAGCCTCTTTCATTTGCCGATGCAGCAGGTGCCTGCTGGCGTGGCTTCGTGGAGCACGACCTCATGGTGGCAGCCATGTTGCTTGCAGTGCCGTGGCTTGTAAGCCTGGCCCAGACCCTCTCTAACTCCCCCTTAAAGGGGGAGAAACCGATACAGAAAGCCTCCCCTTTAGGGGGAGGTATGGAGGGGTCTGGCTGGAGTTTGCGGGCGTGGCTCTCTCCTTACTACATCCTAATGGGAACAGCCGTGGCGGCTATCATCGTGGGCGATGCCGTGATGTACGAGTTCTGGCAGTTCAAGCTCGGAATGGTTGTGCTGAGTTATGCCGCGTCGCCCGAAGGAGCCACCAACAGCGTGAGCCTTTCCTATATCCTGATAAGGGCCGGGCTGTTTGTGGCGCTTGCCCTTTGGACCATCATCCCATGCATCCTGCTGACGCCGAAGACTTTGCCAAACGGCCGGACGGAGCGCCTCTGGATGCGCAACATCAGCATCATCTGGACGTTCCTCATCGTTTCGGGAGTCCTCTGGATGCGTCAGGGCGATGCCTATACCACGAAGCCTCATCCGTCGCAGTTTGCCGATCATGCTGCCGTCAATCCCGTCTATGCCTTTGTCAGCAGCATTCGCCTGACCGACAACTATGCCGGCCGTTATGATTTCATGTCGGAGGAGGACCGCGCGGACCTTATGAAAGGACTCTACCCGGAGCCTGCCGACGACATCCAGGACACCCTTCTCAACCGGCAGCGGCCCGACGTCCTGGTCGTTTTCCTCGAGAGCTTCGGCAGCCGTTTCGTAGAGGAGCTGGGCGGGCTGCCTGATGTAGCGCCGGGTCTGTCGCGCCTCATCCCCCAGGGCATCTTTTGGGAGAACTACTACAGCAACTCCTTCCGCACCGACCGAGGCACCGTCTCGGCCTTCTGCGGCTGGCTGAGCTATACCGACCTGGGCTTGATGAAGCAGCAGGAATTCCACCGTTCGCTCCCATCCCTTGCACGGAGCCTGGGCAGGGAGGGCTACGAGACGGCCTATCTCTACGGCGGGGCGATGACGAACATGGGAAAGGGGACATTCCTGAAGAACATGGGATTCAGAACTCTCGACCAGCAGACCCTCTCTAACTCCCCCTTAAAGGGGGAGAAACAATTGTCAGAAGAAGTCAACTCAGCTAAGGAAGCCTCCCCTTTAAGGGGAGGTTTGGAGGGGTCCTGGGGTATTCATGACAGCATTGCCCTGCAACGTGCCGTCGACATCGTCGGCCAGTGGCAGACGGGCCATCACTTCCTTGTGGCCCAGACCCTCTCCAGCCATGAGCCTTGGGACGTGCCATACCACCGTCTGGACGACAAGGTGCTCAATGCCTTCGCCTATACCGACTACAGCCTCGCTTGCATGATGGACTCGCTGCGGCAGCTTCCGCAGTGGCAGAACCTGCTCGTCGTCATCATTCCCGACCATGGGTATCTCTACAAGCAGAGCTATAAGGACCCTGGCTTCTTCCGCGCCCCGATGCTCTGGACAGGCGGAGCCATACGCGAGCCCCGCAGGATGTCGGTCCTCATGAACCAGAGCGACCTGGCAGCCACCCTGCTCTCCCAGATGGGCATCCGGCATGATGACTACCCCTGGAGCCGCAATGTCCTGAGCCAGACCTACACCTATCCGTTCGTCTATTGCAACTGGCCTGCCGGCATCATGTTTGCCGACAGCACCGGCACCAGCATATACGACATCAACGGCCAGGCCGTGATGATGGAACAGCCAGCCGACGACGGCCTGCGCACCCTGCGCGCCAAAGCCATCCTGCAGACCAGCTACGACGGCCTGACAGAGATGCTCAGCCAACTTCCTATAGGGGAGTCTCCTAAGAGTACTACCTCTTTGGTCAAAGAACACTACCTCTTTGGTCAAAGAGCACTACCTCTTTGGTCAAAGAGTACTACCTCTTTGTCCAACGAGCTATAATGAGTTGAAAAAGGTTCTACAGTGAACCGATAAACAAAGCAGAATGATAAAGCAATTCCTCGATATAGTAAAGCGCTACTTCCGGCCCTACAGGATGTACATCGCCTGGAGCATCGTGCTCAACTTCGTGGCCCAGTGGCTCAACGTCTTCTCCTTCGTAGTGCTCATCCCCATCCTGAACATCCTCTTCAAGATAGACCAAAACGTCTATACCTACCGCGAATGGACATGGAGCAGCCTAAATAAAGACCTCATCGTCAACAACGCCTACGCCTGGGTGCAGCAGCTCATCGCCCAGCACGGCCCCTTCCTCACCCTCTGCCTCATGGGCGCCATACTCATCCTCATGACCTGCCTGAAGTGCATCGGCTACTGGGGAGCAGCAAACATCATGATGCCCCTCTCCACAGGAGTAGTGCGCGACATACGAATGGACATGTACAACAAGGTGATGCGGCTGCCGTTGAGCTTCTTTTCAGCTGAACGAAAAGGCGACATCATCGTCCGCATGAGTACCGACATACAAGTCGTGGAGAACAGCGTCACGAGCGCCATATCGACCCTCATCCAGCAACCCATCGCCATCATCATCTGCTTCGTCACCCTCTTCACCGTCAGCTGGCAGCTCACCGTCTTCGTTCTCATCGTCACGCCACCAGCCGCCTGGCTCATGGGCACCGTAAGCAAGCGGCTCAAGAGCCAGTCCGCCAGCGTCCAGGCAGGACTCTCCGAAATCATGGCACAAATAGAAGAGACGCTCAGCGGCCTGCGCATCGTCAAGGCCTTCATAGCCGAGGAAAAGATGGCCCGCCGCTTCAGCTACATCAACAACGAGTTCCGCCGCGGCATGATGAGCATGATGATGCGCATCAACGCCGCTCATCCCGTCTCCGAGACAATGGGCACCATCATCATCGTCATTGTCCTGCTCTTCGGAGGCTGGCTCATTCTGGAGGGAGAAGGCTTCATCGATGCCTCCACATTCATCTTCTACATGGTCATCCTCTACAGCGTCATCAACCCCATCAAGGACTTGACCCGTCAAGCCTACATGATACCCCTCGGCCTCACATCCATGTCGCGCATCGACTACATACTCAAAGCCGAGAACCCCATCAAAGAAAAAGCTGAGCCGGAGACGCTGGACAACTTCGAAAACGAAGTTGAATTGCATGACGTCTGCTTCAGCTACACCAATGGGCGCGACGTGCTGAAGCACATCAACCTGCGTGTGCCCAAAGGCAAGACAGTAGCCCTCGTAGGGCAATCCGGCTCGGGCAAGTCCACGCTCGTCGACCTTATCCCGCGCTACCACGACGTCTGCCAAGGCCAAATCCTCATAGACGGCAAGGACATACGCAACGTCCGCATCCACGACCTCCGCGCCCTCATCGGCAACGTCAACCAGGAAGCCATACTCTTCAACGACACCTTCTACAACAACATCACCTTCGGCGTGGAGAACGCCACCATGGAGCAAGTCGTCGAAGCCGCTAAGATAGCCAACGCACACGACTTCATCATGGAGACGGAAAAAGGCTATGACACCATCATAGGCGACAGAGGAGGACGTCTCTCAGGCGGCCAACGCCAGCGCATCAGCATAGCCCGAGCCATCCTCAAGAACCCGCCCATACTCATCCTCGACGAAGCTACCTCCGCCCTCGACACGGAGAGCGAGCACCTCGTGCAGCAAGCACTGGACCGCCTCATGCAGTCCCGCACCACCATCGCCATTGCCCACCGCCTCTCCACCATCAAGAACGCCGACATCATACACGTCCTCTACGAAGGAGAAATCGTCGAAAGCGGCCAGCACGACGAACTCATCGCCCGCAATGGCTACTACAAACGCCTCTACGACATGCAGCAACTCTGAGACAATGAAAATACTCCTTGGCACACACTACCTCGCCGGGACAGGCGGCACAGAGAACTACACCTATGCGCTCGGAGTAGAGCTGAAGCGGCTCGGGCACGACGTGGAGCACTTCGCCATAGTCAGAGGCAAGACCTCCATCCTGCTGGAAGAAAAAGGCATCCCCTTCATGTCGGGGGAACAATACGACCTCATACTTGCCAATCACACAACGGTCGTCGAGAAGCTATGGCCTTATGGGTTCATCATCCAGACCTGCCACGGAAACATCGCCGAGTTGGAACAGCCGTCGCCCTACGCCGACCTGCATGTCGCCGTGTCGGAAGAAGTCAGAGAGCACCTGCAAAGCAAAGGCTATCAGACAGCAGCCATCATAGCCAACGGCATCGATTTAGGCCGCTTCTACCCTAAGAAACCTGTTTCCCCCACCTTGCAGACCGTGTTGTCCCTATGCCAGTCCGATACTGCCAACGACTTCATCCGCCGGTGTTGCGAACAGGAAAACATTCGCTTCCTGCAGAGTAACAAGTTCACGGACAACGTTTGGTCGGTAGAAGACCTGATAAACGAAAGCGACCTCGTCATAGGACTGGGACGTTTAGTCTACGACGCGATGGCTTGCGGGCGAGCAGTCCTCGTGTATGATTTCAGAGAATACATGGGCGAGTTCCTGGGCGACGGAATGCTCACGCCCGAAAGCATCTCAAGGAGCATGCTTTGCAATTGCTCGGGCAGGGCAAGTCGGCTGAAGTACGACGAGCAGGCCTTCATCAACGAAATGCGAAAGTACAGCCCCGAACTGGCAGCCTGGAGCCGCGAGTACGCCCTGAAGAATCTGAAAATAGAAACGGCCGTGGAGAAGTATCTTGACGTTTACAGGAATGCGGACATCAAGAGATGCTATGGAGCATATAAGGTGCGCTTGTTTGGCAACACCGACAAAGAACACCGGAAACAGATGCAGGAACTGCTCGCCCACGGGCAGCAGCAGGTGGCAAATCTTCGGGCATACTATGAGGCAAAGAGTCGAAAGCACTTCCATGCCATTCGAGCATTGCTATGCATAGTAGCGGCCCTTCTGTCAGCCCTCCTGATACTTGTTTTCATAACGTAAGAATAATAACGGACATGAAAGTCAGCATTATTACCATAACTTATAACGACTTGGGAGGCCTGAAGGAGACCCACAAGAGCATCCGTCGGCAGACATTCAAGGATTATGAGTGGATAGTCATAGACGGAGGCAGCACAGACGGCACACCGCAGTTCCTCGAAGAGCATGACGGCGAGATTGCCTATTGGTGTTCGGAAGCAGACAAAGGCGTCTATAATGCCCAGAACAAAGGAACACTACATGCCCAGGGCGAATATAGCATCTATATGAACTCGGGCGACACATTCTTTGCTGACGACGTGCTGCAGAAAGTCTTTGAGAAAGACATCCACGCAGATATCATTTACGGCAACTGGATGCTCATCTTTGAAAACGGCAAGACGAGGAAGGCAATCGCACCGGACAAAGCTGACATGGCCTATTTCTTCGACAACAACATGTGTCATCAGTCGATGTTCATACGTACAGAGGCCGTGAGGGAGCGTCCCTACGATGAGAGCTTCCGCATCTATGCTGACTGGGAAGAATGGCTCGCACTCCTGATGCAGGGCAGGACATTCGAGAAGATAGACATAACTGTCTGCAACTTCATGGTCGGAGGTCTGAGTACTGGTGACAATGCTTCCGAGAAATTGAAGCAGGAGCGAAAGGCAGAGATAAAACGCATCAACGAAAGGTATTATCCCGAACCTTGGAAGAGAGCCTTGGAGCGTGTCGCACCCATCGTCCGGGCTGTCGGCGAACGTCAGTACCTCATTCGCAAACGCAGGCAGCACAACCGAATAATCCGCATGCTCATATTTGTCAGCATCTTGTTGCTCCTGACGAATGTCTGGCTCCTGTTACATGTATTATTGAAATAGAAATGTCGAGGATACCGTCCATAGAAGAATTAGCCGGGCATGTCATCTTCAAGGAGGCACACCCCTGTCAGAAGGAGACAGCCGGTGAGATAGACATCACCGTCGTGACTGTCTGCTACAATCCTCTTGCCCAAGGTCGCAGAGAAGTGTTCCTTGGGAACCTCGACTCAGTGCAGGCTCAGGAAGCAGTCAGCCTGGAACATCTTATCATCGACGGAGCTTCTACCGACGGCACACAGGAATGGCTCAGAGCATACCATAATACGAAGCACGACATACGCATCCTGAGCCTTCCCGACAAAGGCATCTACTACGCCATGAACCGCGGCATCGCTCTCTCTCGGGGCAAGTACGTCATATTCCTCAATAGCGACGATTATTTCCATCACTCAGGCGGAATGGCAGCCTCGAAGAAACGTCTCGAAGAGTTTGGATGCCAGTTCACCTTTGCACCCGTACGTTTCAATCCTACGAACACTCGCCGTCATCCCCAGCTCGCACCGCAGCGACGGCTGCATCGCTTCCTCATCAGTTGGCCGTTTTCCCATCAGACAATGCTCACGCAGCGTACCATGTTACTGCAGGCGGACGGCTTCGATACAGACTATCGCACAGCAGCTGACTACGACCTCTTGCTACGCATGATAGAGGCAGGCGGAGTGGGATGTTTTGTGCCTCTCGTCTTTGCAACGTTCAGTTTGGGAGGGTATTCGGCAGCCAACAAAGAACTTACCTTCACCGAGAGCATCCGCATCTTACGCAAGTTCTATGCAGTCTTTTATCAGGAGAGGATGACTTGTGAAGAGGTAGCGTACATCATAAAGCATCGCACATATCCCCGCCGGTACATCAATATATATAAGCAATCGCAGAAACTCATCAGAGAGCGTTTCGTCGGTATTCCCAAGGACCCGCTGACCAGGCTCTCACGATGGTTCAACTACATAAAGTACTACCTCAAATGTCGCAACTCAAGCATATAGCAGCCCTGACGATGGTCCGCAATGACGACTTCTTCCTGCGCAAGTGGGTGGAGTATTACGGTCGTGAGCTGGGCAAGGAGAACCTCTACATCTATTACGACGGAGAGGACCAGGCTGTGGCAGACATCTGCCAAGGCACGAACGTGTCAGTGCATGCCAAGATAGGGAACCAAGTGGTGGCTGCCGAAAAGGCAAGGCTAAGGTTTCTTTCAGAACAGGCAGCCGGGCTTTTTGCCAAGGGCTACGACCTTGTCATCGGTGTCGATGCAGATGAATATATTGTCGTTGACCCCAAGCTTGGCATGGGACTTCGTGAGTTCCTCTCGAATCAGAAGATTGATGTCAGTCTCTCGCCGCTCGGTCTCGACTTCGGGCAGAAGCTGGGTGAGGAAGACGATTTGTCTTTCGAAGAGACATTCCTCAGTCAGCGCCACTATGCACAGATTGGTACGCGCTACACCAAGCCATCCGTCATAGCCCAGCCCTGTCGCTGGGGGAGCGGCTTCCATCGTGTCAAGGGGCACAACTTCCACATCGCTGAGGACCTTTATCTTCTGCACTTCGGCTATGCCGACACGAGGATACTGGCGGGACGCCTGGGTGATGCCGACCGCATGGCACAGGGATGGAAGAAGCACATCTACAAGCGTAGCCGCACCATACGCTATGCCACCGAGAAGAAGGCTCGCGACTTCGACCGCTGGACGCGTCTGGCCCGCTGGGTGCAGACATGGTGCCGACCGCCTTATGCCTTGAACAAGCCAGCTATGTTTGAGCTAAGAATAGTCGTTAAAATACCAGATAGATTCAATGAAGTCCTCTGATATCCCATCCGCTCAAGCCCTACAGGACGAAGTTCTCCTTAAGCCTGGAATAACATTGCAAGCTGCCCCAGACGTTACGGTTGTGACGGTCTGCTTCAATCCTCTGAAGGCAGGCAGGCAGGACCTCTTTGCCAAGAACCTCGACTCCGTGCAGCAACAAACAGGAGTGCTGGTGGAACATCTTATCATAGACGGCGCTTCCACCGACGGGACGCTCGAGTTCCTTTCAAAATACAGGAATGATAACTGCGACATCCGCATACTAAGCAAACCAGACAGCGGCATTTACGACGCCATGAACCGCGGCATCGCACTGGCACGAGGCAAGTACGTCACCTTCCTTAATTCTGATGATTACTACCATCGCCCCGATGGACTTGCCCTTTCCGTGAAAGCCTTGGACGAGAGCGGCTGCACCTTCTCCTTCGCGCCGATAAAGCCGGAGGGCTCCCCCTTCCTCCATCGCCTGCACAGACACCCTGAGCGACACCTCCACCGCATACTCATCTTCCCAGCCATCCCTCACCAGTCCATGCTCTATCGCCGTACGGCGCTAATGGAAACAGACGGCTATGACGCATCGTACCGTATGGGGGGCGACCACGAACTCACGCTTCGTCTCATCGCCCGAGGCAACAGAGCATGCTTCGTAGACACACCGTTCGTGACCTTTGCTTTAGGTGGATACTCAACGCAGGACGCAGCTCTTAAACTTCGGGAAAAGGAGCGCAGGGTGAGACGCTTCCATGAGGAAGTCTTTCATATACAGTTTACCGATGCCGAGATAGAAACCTTAGTGCGCCACTATCGTTACCCGCGCAGGTATCTACACATCTATGTGGAATCCCAGAAACTGATAGACAGAACATTCGTCGGCATACCTCAATCCCTTTCGCTGAGGCTCTTGCAAAGCTTCAATTACGTGAAGTACTACCTGAAGTGCGTGCTTGGAATCTGAACTGACAACTGAGGAACGCCATCCACTCCTCGTTACTCCTTCAGCAGCTCTTCTGCAAACTGGCAGATGCGGGCATAGACATCGTCGCTCACTTGGTCCAAGGCATAGAAGCAGGCAAAGCAAACTTTGCTGTCTGGCCTCGTCACACGGTGCAACGCCCACTCCAGCTGCGCCATTCCCTTCTTGCCATAGTATCGCATCAGCACAGGACGAACAGGACGCAGTGTCAGCCTTCCTTCGGCAAGCAGCAGCGTGTAGCAGATTTCATCGGTGCGGAAGTGCTGCAAGCTACGGAAGCGGTTCTGAATGTTTTGAACAAGGCGTTCGGGATGGCTGGTATAGAATTGCTCCAGCGTACTGCGCAGAAGAGGGTAGGGCGTATGGGCGAGACGGATGAACGACTTGCTGTTGCCGGCAATGGCAGCTGCATTCATCATGCGTTGTATATGGTTCACGCGGCAGGTCATGCCGCAAAGGTACTTGAACGAATACCAGGTCTGTGTCCAGAAGAGGGAGCATTTGCGGGCATGCAGAATGATGTGACCGGGCTGAGGAAAAAACATGTCTGGGGTGACGGGACGGCAAATCATGAAGTCATCATTGATGTAGATGTAGTGTTCGCTTAGCCCTGGGATGCGCCACAACATGGCTTCGATGCTTGAGGTGCAGAAGGTAGGCAGGTATTGCTCGTAGCCGCGGAAGATGACGCTATGGTCCACAATCTCCAAGGGAATGCGGCTTTCCACATGCGGATCTTGTTTGTCCGTTACGAGGAAGATGCGTCGCACCCAAGGCATGAACTTGTTGACGGAGCGCACGCACCAGTATATTTCGCCTCGGTTGGCATAGCGTGTGGGTGCGGCGATGTCTTTTTCTCGGGCTTCTCCTGGTTGGATGTAGGATGCTCTTTTGGCATTGAGAACAGGATCGTTGCCGTCCACCCAGGTGATGACGACGTCGATGGGGAAGTCACTTTGTGTCTTGTTGTTCATGAATGTGTGCGTTTGCTCCATCTGTTGTGCGACCAGAGCCAGAGTTCGGGCTGGCGGCGGATGGTTTGTTCGATGAGTCGCCAGAAGCATCGCGTCAGTGGGTAGCGTTCCTTCTGCTCTTCTGCGTTGGGAATCATTTCCTTGAAGGTGAGGCGGTAGTGGCCTCTGGAGGGCTTTTCGACATCAAGGTAGACGAGTTCTGCATTGGTCTTCTTGGCAATCTCCTCAGCGCCGGGGATGATATAGGTGTCTTGATTGAGGAAGATGACCTTGTCTTTTGCAATTGAGTCGGGGCGTTGGTCTTGTATGAAGCCGCAGAGGTAGGGCTCGCCGAGGGCTGTCCATTGGAGCAGGGTGCGGACGGTCTGCTTCATCTCTATCTGCGTGGTGTCCCACCGGCTTCGCACTTCGTGCATGAGGGAGGCGAAGTAGGGGGTTTCTATCTGCTTGTAGATTTCGGCGCCTTTTGTGGGTGCCTTGTAGCGGACGCTGACCTCCTGGTACCATTCCCAGCAGCCGAGGTGGCCGAGGAGCATGAAGACGTTCTTGCCTCTGGCGGCAATGCTTTCGGGTAGCTCGCAGTTCCTGACGTCCACGCGCCTCAGCATCTCCTCGTCGGAGATGTTGAGGCACTTGAAGCTTTCCACGAAGATATCGCAGAGGTTACGGTAGAACTTCCGCTCGATGCTCTGTATTTCCTTCTGGCTCTTCTCGGGGAAGGAGCAGCGGAGGTTCTCTCGGACGAGCCTTCTCCTATACCTTATTATATAATATAGGATAGGGTAGGCCAGGTCGCTCACGAGGTAGAGTACGCCGAGGGGCAGCCCCGCCAGGAGCCGCATCAGGCGGTGTCGTTTCTTTGTCCCGTTCTTGTTCATGGCTTTGCAAAGATACGAAATAAAGTTGAAAGTTGAAAGTTGAGAGTTGAAAGATTTTGTTTAAACGGCAAAAGCCGTATGCTGCGGTGGCTTCATTCGTTCCAGGCGGTGAGATAGTCTGTGAGCGGTCGTTCCCTCAGTGCTGTTTCGAGTCTGCGGAGTGCTTCTGTGTGGAGTGCTGAGGCTCTGGGGGTGCTGATGCCCATGGCTGTTGCTGTCTCGGAGAGGCTGAGCTGCTGGGTGCCGATGCCGTAGTACATCGTGACGACCTGCCTTTCGAGCGGGCTGAGGGTCAGCAGTGCTTCGTCGATGCGTTGCTGCTGTCCGATGCGGAGTGTGTCGTCGTCCTCGTCTGGTTCTCGGTATGTTTCGTCCTGCAGGCTGTCGGTCGTTGGCGTGCGATGTATGGCTCGGAGCATCATCTTGCGGCACCAGTAGCTGGCATAGGTGGCGAACTGGCATCCGAGCTGTTCGTCGTAGCGCATGGCGGCCTCGCACAGCCCGAGGCATCCTTCCTGCCGCAGGTCTTCCAGGCTTACGCCATAGTCCTTCATTCTCCATGCCATGGCGTATGCCAGGGGCATGTGGCTGACTGCGAGCTGACGGCCTCCTTCGCTGAGGCTTGCCATCTTGTTTTCGTTTGTTTCTTGTCTCATTTTCTAAAGGATTTTAATAGGTTTGGAAATGAGACAGCCGGCTGTCCTTTACTTTTGAATTCGAGGGCAAAGGTACGGCAAGTTGCAGGAAGGGAAAAAGGAATGCAAGTCTTGCAACAGCTTGTACAAGTTGTGGAAAAGCGGCACAGTGGAAGGGCAAGTCCGGCGAGGAGAATAAAAAAACGCGGTGCGCCGCGTCAGCGAAGGTATTAGTATTCTTTGGCCAAAGTATTAGCATTCTTCGGCCAAAGTATTAGTATTCTTCAGCCAAAGTATTAGCATTCTTTGCTCAAAGAGGTAGTGCTCTTTGCTCAAAGAGGTAGTGCTCTTTGCCCCAAGAGGTAGTACTCTTTGCCCCAAGAGGTAGTACTCTTTTGTTAAGGTATTAGTATGTGTCGGAAAGCGCTTCGGGATGATTGAAAATCAGTCGGCTTTTCTGATGAGGAAAAGCTTGTCGCCTCGACGGACTTTCGTCTCGATGGGGATGCTGATGTGCCAGCCTTGCTGAGCTGTCTGGACGGGCCGCAGGTCGTAGCGTATCTCGCTGACGGTGGCTCGCAGGGCGCCCGTGGTCGGTCCCGTGACGAGGATTTCGTCGCCCACACTCAGTTCGCAAGCCTCAATCTTGAACTCGGCGACTTGCAACTTGGAATAATATCTGACGGTTTTTCCGCAGTAAACCTTCTTTTCGGTGGCTTTCGAACCGTGACAATCGTTCCATTCCGCGATGGTCTTGCCCAGGTAGTAGCCGTCCCAGAAACCGCGATTGAAGACGCGTGCCAAACGTTCGTCCCACTCGTCGAGCCTTTCGAGGAATGCCTCCCGACCTTTCTCGGGAGTCGTCAAAGTGTCGATGGCTTCGCGATAACACCTGACGACCGTATCGACGTATTCAGGCCCGCGGGCTCGTCCCTCTATCTTGAAGACACGAACACCTGCATCAATCATTTTATCGATGAAATGGATGGTTTTGAGGTCTTTGGGCGACATGATGTACTTATTCTCGATGTCGAGTTCGGTGCCCGTCTCCACGTCTGTGACCGTATAGCGGCGGCGGCACAGTTGCATGCATTCGCCTCGGTTGGCGGAACGTCCCCAGTTGCTCTGGCTCAGGTAGCACTTGCCGCTGATGGCCATGCAGAGAGCACCGTGGCAGAACATCTCGATGCGTACCTGCTTGCCGTTGGGACCGCAGATATTCTCAGCCTCGATGGTCTCGTGAATAGCCTTCACCTGCTCCATGTTCAGTTCGCGAGCCAGCACCACCACGTCGGCAAACTGCGCATAGAAACGGAGCGCCTCCACGTTGCTGATGTTGAGTTGCGTGCTGAGGTGTACCTCCTGGCCCACCTCCCTGCAGTAGAGCATCACAGCCACATCGCTGGCAATCACCGCGCTGATGCCTGCCTCGTGCGCTGCATCGATAATCCGGCGCATCAACTCCAAGTCCTCGCCATAGATGATGGTGTTGACCGTCAGGTAACTCTTGATGCCGAATCGGCGCGTCTCCTCAGCAATGCGGCGCAGGTCGTCGATGCTGAACGTGCTGGCCGAATGGGCGCGCATGTTCAGGTTCTCTATTCCGAAGTACACACTGTCAGCCCCCGCCCGTATGGCCGCCGCCAAACATTCCGGCGACCCCACAGGAGCCATTATCTCAAAATCTCGGTTCGTCATGGAATCCTACTCTTTTCTGCTGCAAAGTTACGACTTTTCCCGCTTAAACAAAAACTTTCAGCTTTCAACTTCCAACTTTCAACTTTATTTCGTACCTTTGCACCCGCAAACTTAAGAAATGTGGATAGATTTGGGCTGCTTGCAACCACAGTAAAAAATGCTAAAAGGAGGATGAACCCGCTTCGCCTCGTGCATTTGTGCCCGACTTCTTTCCCCATACATTATTAGATATTAATTAAGAATTAGAAATTAAGAAAGAAGAATTGATGCCAATAGATGCTCCCAGAGCATTCCATTCTTCATTCTTCATTCTTCATTCTTCATTAAAAAAAAAGGAACTATGGGTTATCTGTTTACATCGGAGTCTGTCTCCGAAGGCCATCCCGACAAGGTGGCCGACCAAATCAGTGATGCTGTGCTCGACAAACTGCTCGCCTTCGACCCCGAATCCAAGGTGGCGTGCGAAACCCTCGTAACAACCGGACAAGTCGTCCTGGCCGGAGAAATCAAGACACAGGCCTACGTCGACCTCGGGCGCATAGCTCGCGAGGTAATCAACCGCATCGGATACACCAAGAGCGAGTATATGTTCGAGGGAAACAGCTGCGGCGTCCTCTCCGCCATACACGAGCAAAGTGCCGACATCAACCGAGGTGTGGACCGCCAGGACCGTGCCTCACAAGGTGCAGGAGACCAGGGCATGATGTTCGGCTATGCAACCAACGAGACCGAGAACTACATGCCCCTGAGCCTCGACATCGCCCATCGTCTGCTCCAGACGCTGGCCGAAATACGTCGCGAAGGCAAGGTGATGACCTATCTCCGCCCAGATGCCAAGAGCCAGGTCACTATCGAATACAGCGACGCAGGCATCCCCCAGCGCATCGACACCATTGTGGTCAGCACGCAGCACGACGAGTTCGACACCGACCAGGCCATGCAGAAGCGCATCGCCAGCGATGTGAAGCAAATCCTCATCCCGCGCATGCTTGCCGGCATAGGCTCCGACCGCATACGAAGCCTCTTTGATGACAGCATCAAATACTACGTCAACCCGACCGGCAAGTTCGTGATTGGCGGTCCGCACGGCGATACAGGTCTCACGGGGCGGAAGATTATCGTCGACACTTATGGCGGCAAGGGCGCCCACGGCGGCGGTGCCTTCAGCGGAAAAGACCCTTCCAAAGTCGATCGCTCGGCAGCCTACGCCGCTCGTCACATTGCAAAGAACATGGTGGCGGCCGGTGTGGCAGACGAGATGCTCGTGCAGCTCAGCTATGCCATCGGCGTGGCGGAACCCGTCAGCATCTACGTCGATACCTACGGCAAAAGCCATGTCGGCATGACAGACGGCGAGATTGCCGAGAAGATAAAGGACATTTTCCCGCTCACTCCCTATGCCATCGAGCAGCGACTCAAGCTGCGCAATCCCATCTACGAGGAGACTGCAGCGTACGGACACATGGGCCGCGAGCCACGCATCGTCACAAAGCGATTCGAGTCCCTCTACAGAGACACAAAGGAGGTAACCGTCGAACTCTTCACATGGGAAAAGCTGGATTACGTGGAAAAGATAAAGGCAGCCTTCTCTTTATAATAATGAATGATGAATTGTGAACTATGGATTGTAAGGATAAAAAGATAGCCGTTTACTGTGCCAGCAGCACGCAGATAGACGAGTGCTACTTCAAGGATGCTCGCCGACTGGGGAATCTGATGGCCGACGAAGGCATAACTCTGGTCAACGGTGCTGGCAACATGGGTCTCATGGCAGAGAGCGCCGACGGATGCCTCGAGAAGGGTGGCAAAGCCATCGGTGTCATCCCTACCTTTATGATAGGCGAGGGTTGGTGTCACAACGGTATGACGCAGATCATCGAAACTGCCGATATGCACGAGCGCCAAGCAAAGATGGCAGAGATGACCGATGCGGGAATCTTCCTGCCAGGCGGGTGCGGCACCTTTGCCGAACTGTCGGAACTCATCACCTGGAAGCAGTTGGGACTCTACTTGAAACCCATCATCCTGCTCAACACTAAGGGCTATTTCGACTCCCTGCTCAATACGTTGCATCAGGCTATCAAGGAAAACTTCATGCGCCCCGTGCATGCCGACATCTGGAAGGTGGCTCCGACGCCCGAGGAGGCACTGAAGATGGCCCTGGAAACACCTCTTTGGGACACAAGCATACGCCGTTTCGCTAAGATATGAACGAGGCCGATTCGCTTCTCCTGGCTGACTCCCTTGCATCGGGCGACACGTTGGCTCTGGTGCCGCAGGACACGATTGTGGAGCGCCTGATACCCTACGACGACGGAGGTCTCGTGAAGGGTGACAGCGTGCTGCACGCCGATGTGCCCTACCGTCCCTGGGGTTTTGCCTCTTCCCCTACGCCGTTTCGCATTCGCAGCGAGGGGTGGAGCGCGTTGCTCCTGCTTTTGTGCCTGATGCTTGCAGCCAACCTTGTGCTGCGCTTCAAGGGAAAGTTTCGGGAGACGCTGAGCGGCGTGTTCCTTCCCATACCCGGGAAGAAGGACGAACCCCTTGTGGACGACCCGCTCCGCTACTCAACCCGACTCGTCGCAGTAGCACTCCTGTCGCTTGCAGCCACGATGGTGACCTTCACCTACACGCAGTATGCAGTCGAATACTACCCCTTCCGCGAGACACCCTACTTATTGTTCTGTGCCATCCTGCTGCTTTGGATTGTCTATTTCCTGCTGAAGCGAATGATGAGCAGCTTTGTGAATTGGGTGTTCTTTCGTGATGAGAAAATCTTTACAATGCAGAGAGTTTACACGTTCATTTATGTTGTTGAGGCGATGCTCGGCTTGGCTTTGGCGATGGCAGTGGTATATTTGCCCGTTCCTCACGAAAAGGTGTTGATTTCGTCGCTGTGTATTGTCCTTTTTGTCAAGTTATTGCTCCTTTTTAAGACATATAAGATATTTTTTCCGAAAATGTATGGCACTTTGCATTTAATTGTGTACTTTTGCACACTCGAATTGATACCGCTGCTTGTCTTACAGCAGGTTTTGACATACGCGGACTATCTCTCGGTGATAAAAATATAGCAGAAAAAATACGACAAACGATGATAAAAAAGATACTCATCTCGCAGCCGGAACCCACGTCGGCTAATTCGCCTTACTATGACATAGCGAAGCGTCATAATGTCGAAATAGTGTTCCGACCTTTCATCAAGGTTGAGCCGCTCACTCCGAAGGAGTTCCGTGCGCAGAAGATATCCATTCTGGAGCACACCGCTGTCGTGTTTACTTCGCGTCTCTCCATTGACAATTTCTTCCTTCTCGCCAAGGAGATGCGCATCCCTATTCCTGAGGACATGAAGTACTTCTGCATCACTGAGACTGTAGCGCAGTACATCCAGAAGTATGTCCAGTACCGCAAGCGCAAGATCTTCTTCGGGACGACCGGTAAGGTTGACGATTTGGTTCCCTTGATGGCGAAGCACAAGGCGGAGCGCTACTTTATCCCGTTGAGCGACGTACACAATCCTGTCTTTGGCCAAATGCTGGACAGCAAGAACGTCAAGCATTCGGATGCCATCATGTATCGCACGGTCAGCAATGACTTTGCCGAGGGTGAGCCGTTCGACTATGATATGCTGATCTTCTTCAGTCCCAGCGGTGTGCAGTCGTTGAAGAAGAACTTCCCTAACTTCGAGCAGGGCGATATCGTCATCGGCACACTTGGTCCCACTACGGCCAAGGCTGTTCGTGATGCCGGACTGCGTCTCGACATCGAAGCTCCCTCTCCTCAGTATCCCAGCATTTCCTCTGCCATCGATGACCATCTGCGCAAGGTAAATGGCTGATTTAGCCTTACATACCCTTCCCAAGACGGAGCGCCTCTGCAGCCGCAAGGCTTTGGAGGAACTCTTCGGCGGCGGCCATCGGTCGGTCTCTGCCTTTCCCATTCGTGCGGTCTATATGCCCAACGACGTGGGAGGGGTGCGCGTCATGGTCTCCGTCAGCAAGCGTTACTTCAAGCGGGCAGTCAGGCGAAACCGCATCAAGCGCCAACTTCGCGAGGCCTACCGCCTGCAGAAGGAGCTGCTCCAGCCTCTCTCGGTCGGCCTCGACATAGCTTTCCTCTGGACCAGCGACGAGCTTCTGCCCACCGAGAAGGTCTTCCAGAAGATGCAAAACCTGTTGCAGCGCATCCATGAAAGTGTTTCAGCTGATACGTAAACCGATGGACCTGCTGACGTGGCTGCTTGTCATGCTTGTCCGTCTGTACCAGCGGTTCATCTCTCCGCTGACGCCTCCGTCGTGCCGCTACACTCCCACGTGCAGCCAATATGCCATCGAGGCCTTGCGGAAATACGGGCCTTTCAAGGGACTGTGGCTTGCCGTGAAGCGTCTGCTGCGCTGCCATCCCTGGGGCGGAAGCGGATATGATCCGGTGCCGTAGGCAAGGGGAACTTTCAACGCCCTATAGGGGAATGAGCAACGCGGCACGCCGAATCGTTCAACGCGGCACGCCGAGTTGACAAAGATGGCACGCCGAGTTTGCCAACGCGGCACGCCGCATTGAAACAGACAATGACCTACATCGATTTCCATACGCATCAGGTTCCCGTCGGGCAGGACGTCGTGGCCGTCGTCGACGGGCGCGACACGTGGGGCATCCATCCGTGGGAAGCCTACCCCCGACCCCTCCCTAAAGGGATGGGGGAAAGTAAGTCCTTCCCTTTAGGGGAGGATTTAGGAGAGGCTTCCCGCTGTCTGGCCATTGGGGAATGCGGCCTTGATGCGCTCAGGGGACCGTCCTTGTCGGTGCAGGAAGAAGTCTTCGTCTGGCAAGTCAGGCTCAGCGAATCGCTCGGGAAACCGCTCATCATCCATTGCGTCCGCGCCATCGACCGCCTGCTCCACCTCCGTAAGTCGCTCCGCCCAAAGCAGTCCTGGATGCTCCACGGCTTTCGTGGCAAGCCACAGCAACTACGTTCGCTCGTCGATGCAGGCTTCTTCGTCAGCTTCGGCCCACGCCATAACGAGGAAAGTCTCCTGCTCTGTCCAGCGGAACGTCTTATGCTCGAGACAGATGCCGACGCAGAGACCTCGATAAAGGAATTATATAATAATGTAGCACGAAAAAGAGGCCTCGACGTGGCCGATTTGTGCTCCCTGATGGCCGAAAACTATCGCGCATTCTTCCGAAAAGAGCTTCATATAATCTAAAACAACCTTGATGTGTGTTAAAAAGGTTTATAAAGGCCGCATTTCTCCGTTTTTTTTTGTACCTTTGTCCGCAAAATAAAAACAAACACATCATGGATTTCAATAGAATTACCGCAGCCGAAGCGGCTGCCCTTGTCCAGAACGGACAGACCATCGGCCTGAGTGGTTTCACACCCGCAGGCGTTGCAAAGTGTACACCAGCAGAAATCGCCAAGCGAGCTGAAGCAGAACATGCCGCAGGCAGACCCTTTAAAATAAGCATCTTCACAGGAGCCAGCACTGGACAGAGCTGCGATGGCGACCTCTCGAACGCTATGGCAATCGACTTCCGCGCACCCTACACCACCAATCCCGACTTCCGAAAGAACGTCAACCAAAACACGCTGAACTACTCCGACCTCAATCTCTCCAACATGGCCACCGAGATTCGTCAGGGCTATCTCGGCGAGGTGAACTGGGCCATCATAGAGGCCTGCGCCGTCGAGAAAGTGGGAAGCAAAGCCCACATCTACCTCACGGCAGCCGGAGGCATCAGCCCAACCATCTGCCGCCTCGCTACGGAAGGCATCATCGTGGAGCTCAATGCGTTCCACAGCCCCAACAGTAAGGGCATTCACGACGTGTATGAAATAGAAGACCATCCCTTCCGCACGCCCATCATGATAACCAAGGCCAGCGACCGCATCGGTAAGCCTTACGTCGAAGTGGACGCACACCGCATCAAAGGCGTTGTAGAATGCAACGTCCCCGATGAGGCTCGCAGCTTCAAGGACCCCGACCCCATCACCACCCAGATAGGTCAGAACGTGGCAGACTTCCTGCTTCTCAACCTCAAGAAAGGCCTCATCCCGAAGACTTTCCTCAACCTGCAGAGCGGCGTGGGCAGCGGTGCCAATGCTGTACTCGGCGCCCTCGGTCAGTGCCCCGAAGTGCCTAACTTCAACATCTATACAGAAGTCCTGCAGGACGCTCCCGTAGGCCTCATGAAGCAAGGACGCGTCCTCTCGGCATCGGCCTGCTCGCTGACCGTCACCAACGAGTGTCTCCTCGACATCTACGACAATATCGACTTCTTCAAGGACAAGCTCGTGCTGCGTCCCTCAGAGATAAGCAACTGCCCCGAAGTCATAGCCCGTCTGGGCGTCTGCGCACTCAACACAGCCATCGAATGCGACCTCTATGGCCACGTGAACAGCACAAAGATATGCGGCACGAAGATGATGAACGGCATTGGCGGCTCGGCAGACTTTGCAGCCAACGCCTATCTGACCATCTTCACATGCGGTTCCACAACCAAGGGCGGCGCCATCTCCAGCATCGTTCCCTTCGCCAGCCACATCGATCATACCAATCACTACATCGATGCCGTCATAACGGAATACGGCGTGGCCGACCTTCGTCATAAGAGCGACATGCAAAAGGCGCAGGAACTCATCAAGGTGGCTCATCCCGACTACCGTCCTATGCTGCAGGATTACCTCAAGTACGCAGAGAAGCGCGGCGGCCACACCCATCACGAGCTCTCCGCTGCCTTCGCCATGCACGACACCTTCCTGCGCAAGGGAGACATGCGTTTGACCGATTTCTCAGAGTACATCAAGTAAGCTCCATCTCGTCTCTTTAAACGATGAACTACGAGTGGAGTTATAATCCGCCTTCCGATGCCGAGCTGAAGCTTGCAGGGGAAATGGCAGAGGAGCTGAAGATAAGCCCTGTCCTGGCACGGGTCCTGGTGGCTCGCGGCATAGACAGTGCGCCGGAAGCACGTAAGTTCTTCCGTCCTCAGCTCACCGACCTGCACGACCCCTTCCTGTTTCAGGACATGCAGAAGGCTGTGAACCGCCTCAACGAAGCACTTGGACGCAAGGAACGCATCCTCGTCTATGGTGACTACGATGTGGACGGGTGTACCGCCGTAGCCTTAGTTTATCGCTTCCTCCAGCAGTTCTCAAGCAATATCGACTACTATATCCCCGACCGAAACGAAGACGGATATGGCGTCTCCCGCAAAGGTGTGGACTATGCCTGGGAGACAGGTGTCGGCCTGATCATCGTGCTGGATTGCGGCATCAAGGCTACCGAAGAAGTCGCCTATGCCAAGGAGAAAGGCATCGACTTCATTATCTGTGACCATCATGTGCCTGGCGAAGAATTGCCACCGGCCGTGGCTATCCTCAACGCCAAGCGTCTGGACAATACCTATCCCTACGAGCATCTGTGCGGATGCGGCGTAGGATTCAAACTGATACAGGCCTTTGCGCTCAACAACGGAATGGAGTTCTCGAGCCTCATCCCGCTACTCGACCTGTGTGCCATCAGCATTGCGGCGGACCTCGTACCCATTATGGGAGAGAACCGCATACTGGCTTATCATGGTCTGCGACAACTCAACAGTTCGCCAAGCACGGGCGTGAAGGCCTTGATGGAGATATGTGGACTGACCAACAAGGAGATATCCCTTGGGGACATCATCTTTAAGATTGGACCTCGCATCAATGCCTCCGGACGTATGCAAACCGGCAATGAGGCCGTGGCGCTGCTGATTGAGAGAGATGGGCAGAAGGCTAAGGAGATGGCAGAACAGATAAATGAGTACAACGAGCAGCGTAAGGACTTGGACAAATCGATGACGGAAGAGGCCAACCGCATCGTCAAGACCTTGGAACATCGGCATGAACACAAGTCCATCGTCCTGTTCAACGAGGAGTGGCATCGCGGCATCATCGGCATCGTTGCCTCGCGTCTGACGGAAGTCTTCTACAAGCCCAGTGTCGTCCTTACCAGCAATGACGACGGCATGGCGACGGGTTCGGCACGAAGCGTACCAGGCTTCGATGTCTACAAGGCCATAGAGAGTTGTGCCGACCTGCTTGAGAACTTTGGCGGCCATACCTACGCTGCTGGCCTGAGCATGCCGGTGCGGAACATACCAGAGTTCAGAAGAAGGTTCGAGCAATACGTCAAGGAGAACATACAGCCCGAACAGGTGAATGCCATCCTCAGCATTGATGCAGAGGTTGACTTCCGCGAAATCAACCGACGCATCATGTCCGACATCAAGCGCTTTGCGCCTTATGGCCCCGACAACCCAAAGCCTCTCTTCTGCACCAGGCAGGTCTATGACTACGGAACCAGCAAGGTGGTGGGGCGCGACCAGGAACACATCAAGCTGGAACTGGTGGACTCCAAGAGCAGCAATGTGATGAACGGCATCGCTTTCGGCCAAAGTTCGCAGGCTCGCTACATAAAGACCAAGCGCGCCTTCGACATTGTCTATCACATCGAGGAGAACAGTCACAAGCGTGGCGAAGTGCAGCTCCAGATTGAGGACATCAAACCAAAGGAAGAAGTTGTCTCCTGAACGAGAAGAAGAAAGCAGCCCGGGCATGTGCCTGGGCTGCTTTCTTTATGTCTTTCCGTTGCTATTTATCTGGAGATGGGCGACGTATAGACGGAGCCTTTCGTGCGTTCCTGCTCGATGAACGACTGCATCTGGAAGACCACGTCGGGGTGGGCGAGGGCTACATTCTCCTGTTCGAAGGGCTTCTGCATGTCATAGAGCTGAGGCTCGCGGCTGTATCCGCTCTCCATGTTCGGACCATAGATGACGGCCGGTCCCTTGCTCGGCGAGATGTATTTCCATGCCTTTGTGCGCACCGAGAGTGTATGATTGGCAGCCTGCTCCAGCACATACGGACGGTCTTCCTTGTTCTCGCCGAGCAGCGTGCCGAGGCGGTTCTGGCTGTCCATTGCGCCCCCTCGGGGGATGCGTGCACCGACGAGGGATGAGAGCGAAGCAAGCCAGTCTATCTGCGATACAAGGGCGTCCGACTCCCCTCCTGCTTCGACGCGCTTCGGCCAGGATACAATCGCCGGAACAATCGTGCCGCCCTCGAAGGTGCTATACTTGCCGGAGCGGTACGGACCGGCAGGACGGTGGTCGCCCAACAGTTCGACTGCACGGTCCTGATAGCCGTCGTCCACCACCGGACCATTGTCGCTCGACAGGATAATCAGGGTGTTCTTTCTCAGCCCCAGGCGTTCCAGCTCGCCGACAATCTGCCCCACCGTCCAGTCGAATTGTGCGATGGCGTCGCCACGGAAGCCCATCGGGTTCTTCCCTCTGAAGCGGTCATGAGGGAAACGTGGCACGTGGACGTCGTTCGTGGCCAGATACATGAAGAAGGGCTCCTGTTGATGCTTCTGAATGAATCCGATGGCGTGAGCCGCTATGCTGTCGGCAATGTTCTCGTCCTTCCAGAGAGCCTTGCCGCCGCCCTTCATGTAGCCGATGCGGCCGATGCCGTTCACGATGCTCTGGTTGTGGCCGTGGCTGGCCTTCAGGTTGTAGAGGAGCTCCGGATTGTCCTTACCCGTCGGCTCGCCCGGGAAGTTCTCCGCATAGCTCACCTGTATGGGAGCCGTCGGGTCGTAGTTAGCCACATGGCCTTGCTCAATGAAGACGCAGGGCGTGCGGTCAGCCGTCGCAGCCATGATGTAGTGATAGTCGAACCCGATGTCGCCCAGGTGCATAGGCAGCTGAGCATTCCAGTCCTGCTCGGCATCCTTGTCGCCCAAGCCCAGATGCCACTTGCCGATGGCAGCCGTGGCGTATCCAACGTTCTTGAAGGCATCGGCCAGCGTGAACTGCTCAGGTCGGATAATCATCCCCGCATTGCCACGAGCGATGTCCGTTCCCGCATGGCGGAAAGCGTATTCGCCCGTCAGCAGACCGTAGCGCGACGGAGTGCTCGTGGCAGCAATCGCATGGACATTTGTGAAGCGTATGCCGCTCTGAGCCAATGCGTTGACATTCGGCGTCTGCACCCTCGTGGCACCGAAGCACTCCAGATCGCCATAGCCCAGGTCGTCGGCGTAAAGAATAATCACATTCGGCTGTTCGCGGTTATCGACAGCCGCATTTCCCTTCTGCGACTTCGCAGCAGACGGAAGGACAGGCAGCATGGCCGAAGCCACCGTCCCAAAGTAAAAAACACGTTTCATGCTGCAAAGATACGAATAAGTGAGCGAAATGCAAAGAAGAAAATGTTTTTTCTTTCTTTGGGTTCGCCCCGAAGGGGCATAGAGCTGTCAGCCCATGGCAGTCGCCCTGGGTATGGGAACAAGCCCACCATTGTGCGCCCTGAAAGGGCAAAAGCATCAGAAAGCGAGAAACCCGACACCAATCAACTTCGCCAACTTCACTTCAGAAGTTTGACAACTTCACTGCAGAAGCTTTAGCTCGACGCCAGTCAAGTTTTAGCTCAACACCAGTCAACCGACAGGTCGACGCAAGTCAAGTTTTTACGTTTTTCTATAGCTTTGTTTTCTAACCACTTGCAAAACCCGGAAAATCTTGCAGAGGATTTGCCCAAATCCTGCTGTGGATTTGATGAAATCCTGCTGTGGATTTTGCCAAATCCTCACGTGGATTTTAGGGACGCGTCCCTCTCGCCTTAGGGACGTGTCCCTCTCCTCATAGGGACGCGTCCTTCCCCTCATAGGGACTGTAGCTATAAAAAGTTGAAAAGTTTAAGAGTTTAAAAGTTTAACGGTTGACAAATCCGTTTAATCAGTTCAATCCGTTGTTCTAAATTAAGGATTTTACACGCTTTAGCGATAGTTTCGTGCGACAGGTTTTGTTTCTGTCTAAGGAGTTTAGGAGGAAAGGAGGTCTCATCAGAAACCAACTCCTCAACTCCTTGACTCCTTAGAAATAGTTTCGTGCGGCAGGTTTTGTTTCTGTCTAAGGAGTTTAGGAGTAAAGGAGTCTCTTCTGAAAAAACTCCTCTACTCCTTGACTCCTTAGAAATAGTTTCATGCGGCTGTGTTTGTTTCTGTCTAAGGAGTTT